>JADMIO010001117.1_pt1 | contig 52766 bp, 57 predicted proteins | sample 8958161 | NCBI WGS metagenome assembly JADMIO01 (sample SAMN16585339, study PRJNA669376) | soil metagenome | isolation source: Crop rotation soil | place: USA: Cullars Rotation, Alabama | collected 2011 | reverse complement strand
AGGTGAGCCAGTGTGATTACATTTGCGGCCTAACTGTGGCCAGTCCAGTTACGCTGGAGTCACTAGTATTTAGGTGACACTATAGAAGCGGCCGCGACAACTTGTCCACGTGGAATTCTAAGCTTAGGATCCCAATGTGCTGGAAAGGGTTGCGCGCAATAAACTGATACGGCAATGCTGGTGTTTGGCCCGGATATTCGCTGACCAAAGCGCCACCAACCTCCACAATCGACTGCGCCAGCCTGGTGTGCCGCACCGGATAAATATTATCAATGCCGCTGCCTAAAACGGCCAGCGTCAAGCCGCCCGCATCCACCGCTGTCTGATGAGCGATACTATCCACTCCCAATGCCAGACCGCTAATAATTCCCACTCCCGCCGCTACCAGTTCACGCACCAGCTGCCTGGTCACCTGGCGACCATAGGGTGTCACCTTGCGGCTACCGACAATTGCTACGGTCGGGATTGTTTTAAAAGCGGCTAAATGACCTTGATAATACAGATTTTTGGGAGGGTCCGATAGACTGGTCAGTCTTGTCAAAAGAGTTGACTCTGTCCCGACCACACATGTCTTCATAACCGGCTATCTCCCAATAGTTAGGTCTAAAAATACTCTCTTTGTGTCAGAACGCAAGCATGAGCAGTAATATTCTAATTTTGCCTAAAGCACAAAAACATGAAAAGGTATTGACACAACGTAACAAATTTGCTAGAATTGCAATTCGTAAGTCTGCTAACAGCAGCATTTACGTACCTTATACCCCTATCTAATGATCTAACTTCGGTTAGATTTTTGTTAGATGGTTTTAGAGTGCGAGATAAGTTGTTACCCTCCACTTACCTCTTTGACCCAGCGTCCCTGGCCTAGCCAGAGGCGCGGGGCCTCTAAAACGAACTAATCCCTTTAACGAAACTTTGCGAGCTTGCTCGTGGAGCCCCAGTTGTTTTCGGATAACCGGGTCCCTATTCAAAGTGAGTACGTCAGTATGGTTGCTTCTTCGGAGGTAACCGGCACGAGTCTTTAAGGAGTTTTGGACTTCGATGCTTCACGGGGGTGGGTTGAAGGGTTTAGCTTGCCCATGACAAGTTCGTGGGCCTAAAAAGGTCTCCAGCGGTGCCCACCCCCTCTGGAGGCCTTTTTAGTTCCCGTGCCCTGGTCTTAGTTTTACTCTTCTAAAAGCCACTGGCGAGTGTCGTGTGGCAGTGAGCCGACGGCCAGGTATTCCATCAAAATGGCATTCACTTCTTTTATCAGATCGGGCAGTTGTTTTTCTTCATCGACGCTAAACTTTTCGAGCACAAAGTCGGCGCTGGGCTGCTTGGCTTTTTCAGTTTTGATATGACGATTTTCGACGCCAATTCGCACTCGGCCAAAACCTTCATCCAGGTGTTGGATAATCGATTTTACGCCGTTGTTGCCGGCATCGCTGCCACCGGTGCGCAACCTAATTTGGCCAAACGGGATGTCCAGTTCATCGTGCACGACCAAGATTTGGCTGGGCGCTAGCTTATAAAAGTTAGCCACCGCGGCCACGGACTGACCACTTAGGTTCATAAATGTAGTTGGTTTGATGACCAACACGCGTGTATCAATGACCGTGCCACTGGTTAAATGACACTGTAGGTCCTTCTTGTTGACCCATCCGGGCATGGCCTGCTGCTTGGCAAAACTATCAACTGCCCGGAAGCCGATGTTGTGACGAGTGTGGGCATATTCGCGGCCAGGGTTGCCGAGGCCCACAATCAGAACCGTCTTTTGCTGCCCCAAGGTGTATAAAGGCGCCTGGTCGGCTTGAACTTTCTTTTGAAACAGTGCCATGCAGTTAGTTTAGCAGAAAATGCATGTTAACAGATGAGAGCACTACTTTTTATCGGTTTTTGGGTCGGGTGCCGGTTTGTTGATAAACCAAAATTTAATAGCTGTGCCAGCAAAACCAAAGGCTTCGCGGAATTCGCGTTCCAAGTAGCGACGATAGCTCCAGTGCAATGTTTTAAGCTGGGAGCCAAAAATTTTGAAGCTAGGCGTCGATTGATCGGTTTCCTGCACCATGTAATTTAGTTTGGGTTGGGTGTTTTTGAGTCCGGCTGGCGGATGTTTGTGAATCACGGTTTGCAGCCAGCGGTTCAGCAGCGTTGTTTTGACGGTTTGGTGACGAGCTTTATCGATACTAAGTACCAGGTCGAAGATTTTAGTGACGTTTTGGCCAGTTTCGGCGCTAGTGAAAATTAGCGGTGCCCAAGGTATAAAATCATAAGTTTGCTTGATTTGCGGTGCAATTTGATCGCGCGTGAAGGCAGTTTTATCGGGTGCGGCGTCCCATTTGCTGACCACCAAAATCAGCCCCTTGCCTGCCTCTTTAATTAGGCCGGCAATTTTTTGGTCGAGGGCCACGTTTAGCTCGTTGACGTCCATTAATAGCAAGCAAACGTCGGCCTGCTCTATGGCGGCCAGACTGCGGATGACGCTGAACTGTTCAATGCCGGTTTCAACCTTGCCGCTGCGCCGGATGCCGGCGGTGTCCATCAGTTCAATTTCGCGGCCCTCATAGCGCACTATGACGCGGTTGACGTCGCGCGTGGTGCCGGCTTTGTCAGCCACAATGGCCTGTTGCTTCTTGGCCAGTGTATTAAATAGGTACGACTTGCCGACGTTAGGCCGGCCCAGTAATGCCACGTGGAGACGATCATCGGCCTCGTGAATGGTAGCTCTAGTGGTGTGCTCGCTCACAGCAGCCAATAGGTCTTTGATACCGCGATTTTGCGTGGCACTGGTGTAGATAATCGGCTTGATGCCCAAACGTGCATGGTCAACGTCTTTGAGCCCCGCCTTGTCGGCCTTATTGACGGCCAAAACAACCGGTTTGCGGCTTTTCAAAGCCAGTTTGGCAATGCGGCGGTCTTCATCAGTAATAATCAGGCCATTTTCAATAACTAAGACGATCACGTCAGCGCTGTCGATGGCCTGGCTGATCTGTTCCTGAATGGTTAGTTCGAAATCATCCTCGGCATCTTTCATGCCAGCTGTGTCAACCAGCCAAAAATCCTTGCCTTCAAACGAGGCTTTGGCGGTAATACTGTCGCGCGTAGTGCCGGGTTCGCGCGCTACGACCGCTTCGCGTCGGCGCAAGATGGCATTGAACAGGCTGGATTTTCCAACATTGGTTCGTCCGACCACCGCAACAATTGGCACATTTTTGCTCATAACAGAGGCTTATTATAGGGTAAAACAATAAACTTACCAACTTGTAAAGTGCCTAAGTTATATGGTCCGATTTGAATTCGTTGCAACGCTTTAACTTGGTAGTCGAGTGAGGCAAAGCTACGTCGGATTTGGCGGTTGCGACCTTCATGCAGCGTGACTTGCCATTTGGTATCTGTTATTCGGCTGAGTTGGAGGCGGCTGGGGCCGTCGTCCAGCTCTACGCCGCGCTCAAGTTGCTGGCGGTCGGTCGAAGCCAAGGGCCGGTTCAGTTCCACTAAATATATTTTGTCTTTTTGCTGGCTGGGGTGAGCTAATTGGTTGGCCAACTGCCCGTCGTTGGTTAGTAGCAGCAGGCCGGAACTGTCTTTGTCGAGGCGGCCAATCGGTTTGAGGTTATGGTGCGCCTTGGGTAGCAAGTCATAAATCGTTAGACTGCCCTGCCCGTCACGACTGCAAACGTAACCGGCCGGCTTATTTAATTGCAACAACACGAGCTGATTAACTGGGTTAATGGTCTGACCTTGAAGCTTGACTTCATCGCGCTCAGTTATGGACTGACCAATCACCGCCGGCTGGTCACTAACTGTCACTTGCCCGTCTTTAATTAACTGGTCGACGGCCCGACGCCCCAGGCCAGTTTGCTGAGCAATAAACTGATTAATTCGCACGCTTAGATTATAGCCTAGCTGCCATGGCTGGCCCTAGGTTCACAAAAGATTTATATGGGTTTACAGAGCGATATTGTTGGGATCGGGAGCGATCACGTGGCCGGGTTGAGTTGGCGCAATTGGTGGTTGTGTGCCCGGACTTACGGGGGGCGGCGTAACTTTGGCCGTCTCTTTGGCAAGCAAATCATTAATGTTAGGCTTAGGCGCGATGTCGTTAATTGGTTCAATCCGCTTTTTGCCGTTCACAGCACCGTCGCGTGGTTCTTGCGAGATTGGATCGTGCGGCGTGGCAATTTCGATGCTGGGTGTGTCGTCCAGGGGCGCCGGCTGAATTGGTGTGGTTGGCGTGATCATGTTACCTGAGGCGCTGGTGTCACTGATCGGGTCACCGGGAGCAGTGGTGGTGGATGTCGTTGAACTTGGGCTAGAACTAGGTTCATTGACCATAATCCGACGTCCGCCGAGACTGGGAGCTGCAGCAACGCTCGCGGGAGTAACTGCTGGTGCTACTGGCGCGGGGGTGGCTGATGCTACTGGCTCAGAGGCGGGCAGATTGGTAGTCGTGGACGGACTGGTAGTTTGCTTTTGGGCTACAAAGTCTTTAATTTGTTGATCAATTGTTGATGCTTCGGCGGCGGTTGTTTGGGTGTTTGACGGGGTTGGAGTTGGATCGGTAGAGGCGGCAGACTGAGTAACTGGGATACTAATCGGACTGGCTGGCGGCGTCGCGGATACCGAGGGCGGTGTAGTCACGGGTGGTGCTGGGGATACGGGCAGCGCTGGTGAAACTGGCATAGCTGCTGGCACCGAGGCCGGGACGTTAACTGGACCGAGTGAACTCATAACACCCTGAGTGGTAGCCGCAGGCGCTTCATCGCCTAACACTTCACGGGCGGCTTTGGCGACATCTTCTAGTGTAACCTGAGATTTAACCAAGTACTTATCGGCCCCTAGTTTTTCAGCCCGTTGCTTGTCTTCGCTTTGCGATAAAGCGGTCATCATAATCACTTTGGTGTTCTTGGTCTCAGGTGTGCTACGCAAGATATCCAGCATATCGAAACCGCTGATTTTAGGCATCATGATGTCGGAAATGATCAGGTCAGGCTTTTCTTTGACGGCTAGGGCCAGCGCTTCTTCACCGTCGCGCGCCGAGACAATTTCATAGCCTTCGGCCAGTAAACGGGCCTCATAAATTTCCCGCAGGTTGTTGTCGTCCTCGACAAGCATAATTTTGGCCATAATGTTTGGTTCCTCGGTGTTCTTTCTAAATGCTTATGTTAACAATATTGTACCATGAAGTTTTACAGCTGTGACAAGGGTGTTATGGGTGGCAGGCCGGCTTGATTAGCGCTGGATTGCAGTTCGGCAGCTTTTTTAGTGTCCAAACGCGGCAAATTAATATAGAAAGTGGTGCCCTTGCCTAGTTCACTTTCTACCCAAATGCGGCCGTCGTATAATTCAACAATTTTGCGGCAAATAAACAGGCCCAAGCCGGTACCACCGATAGTGCGGGTGGCGGTGTTGTCGACGCGGTAAAACTTTTGGAACAGATGCGGAATGTCTTCGTTCGGGATGCCGCTGCCGCTGTCCTGAACATAAAACTGGACGACTTTGTCGTCGCCAGTTAGGCCGATGGTGATTTTACCGGTCTCGGTGTATTTAACGGCGTTGTCAAACAGATTAGTGATGGCTTCGCGCAAGCGATCGGGATCGACATAAGCGTAGTAAAGCGGTTGAACTACTTTGCTGCCGGCGATGGTGTGGCTTTGGGTATCGATGCTGTTGGTGCCGACAATGAATTCAGTTTTGAGACCTTTGTTCTGCGCCGTGAAACGCAGCGTGTCCGTGACCTGTTCCAGCAAATTGCCAATTTCCACCACCTGTGGATGGCTGGAAATGCGGCCATCCTCGGCCTTAGCGCTGGTGAGCAGGTCTTGAAACAATTTGCCGAGGTGTTGTGTAGAAGCATGGGCTTTTTCAAGATACGAACGGGCCTTATTGTCAATATTGGCGACCTTGGCGTTCAGCGCCAGGGCGAGATAGCCTTCGATGGCGGCCACTGGTGTGCGCATCTCATGGCTGGCGGTGCTGATGAACTCGGCGCGCTGTTGTTCGGCTTGCCTTTCCTGAGTGACGTCGCGAAATACGCCCACGGCTGCCGAAACGGTGGTGGGGTTGGCCATAATTGGCGACACGTTGACCTCCACCGGAATTTGGCGCTTCGATTTAGTTAGTAAAAAAGCCTGGGCGTCGCGCACGGCTGTGGCGTGCTTGAAAACTTGCTCAAACGGATCCTGGTCCAGCTCATAAGGCTTGCCTTTGGCGTCCATTAGCTTGAACACCGAACGGTATTCCAGGTTTTCAGCTTCTTTAGTGGGCCACCCGGAAATTCTGGCGGCGCCAGGGTTAAACAGCTGAATGATGTGATCGGCACCCACCACTATCACCCCGTCCTCAATGCCACTTAAAATAATGTCGGATTTGATTCTTTCGCTGCGGGCTTCGTGTTTGCCGGCGGCGGCTTGGGCTTCACCTTGGGCGGCACCAGCCTTTTGGGCGCGACGGGTGCGCCACCAAAAAATTGGCACCAACACCAGCACGGCAATGCCAGCGCCAATTAAAATGTGGACGATGTGTATCGACAGATTAAACAGATGCAAATGCGGCCCAGAAGTGTGTTTATGATCCATAGTTATTGCTTATGCTTGTCCTCATTATCGGTGTTTTGAGCTGTTTTTACAATGGATCGTCGTGGCACTGTCATTTGGGCGTAGACTGGACGTACGACCCCTGTCATGCTAGGCTTTAACAGTTAATCGCACCTTGTTATTCTTTGTCAGGCCCCGTCGTCTAGCGGTTTAGGATATCTGGTTCTCATCCAGAAGATCGCGGGTTCGAATCCCGCCGGGGTCACCAGAATTTTGAATCCACCTGTTGGGTGGTTTTTAAATTCTGGTAGTTCTTGCAAAGGACTGAACCCGCGCGCGAGTTTGACTTCTGTCAAATCTGTGATTTTACAGAAGTTAGCTGATGTTCTAGCTAGTAGCTAGGCAGATAGCTAGAACATCTAGCGTTCATCCCGCGCGGGCCACCATTATTGACAAGTATACAATTTTATTTTAATATCGGTCTGTGAATATTATTGAAGGTTCCTACCAAGAGCTTATCGCGGGAGCAGAATATCAAGATGACCCCAGACTAGCCGGACTTGAGCGTAGCGTAGCTGCTCGTGCATGTATTTATGGCACAGTAATAGATACGTTAAGTGATGTAGTAATCGAGGGGAGTTTGTTTAGTGGCTTTGAAGGCACATGTGTAACAGACGGCGTTTACTTGCCAACTGGGGAAAATGTTGTCTCCGGTGTTCTCTGCGCTCTGGCTGGACCTGAATGGACTGATCACAGAGGCATGACCCCCGATCATTATGCTTTTATGAAGGGCCAAAATAAGGCACCCGCTATTGGAGTCTATGATCGAAGAAGCTACGACTATCTTGGTCATCGTGTTGAATGGAAAACCAAAGATGGTCTTTCTGTCCCCGAAACCTGTACGGACATTTTTATCTGGCGCTAAAATTATTATCAAAGCCCATTTCTTGTAATTTGCCGTATATGTTAATAAGATTTTCTATCTGTTGGTTCTCACTAAGGGACGGTGAGCTCACCAAGATTGACATAATCAAGAATATCTGATACAATATATTCGACCCGTTCTCGTGGGGTTGATCATCGTCCGCTGTGGATCCGTCCACTGATTAGGAGAAGTACATAAAAATGGATATTTGGGCTTGGTTGGGTGACGTCAACTGGGTGGGAGTCGCCATGGCCGTCATTTTCCTGATGTTTGCCTACAGGCAACGAACGGCAGAAGACCCAGGTTGGCTCGATCACCGTAAGGCTGGGTACGCAAGTGCCTTGTGCTTTCTCGTTGTGATGACCATTCTTATGGTCATCTGCACCTTCGCTCCCAGTTCTGTCGTGAACAACACGACATTGTGGTTCGGGGTGGGAATGTTCCTTACGGTCGCGTACTTGTTCTCGCTGTGCTGGGTTTTCGATCCGCTCGATAAGTATCAGCCAGCTGCAACAACGACAGACATCGTTGTAACGAACATGAGGTAATGCGTAAGTTGGGTTCGCCCAGGTCCATGATGCGTCTATCGACCATCATGTCTCCAGCAAGGAGATTGTGCGCAAGCACAAGACCTGGGCACGAGCCTAGAGCAACACCAGCAATACCCACGAGAACGAGTCAGATATAGACGAGTCAACGACTCTCGTCCTGATGAGGCAAAACGAAGCCGAAATATCAAAACCGGGCTCAACAGATATCTGATCTGGCTCTTGTATAATTAATCCATGGCCGGGACTGACATATCGCTAAGTGAAATTGATCAAATGCTGGACATCGGTTCATGTCGAGTCATGTCGAGCCGGTGCCGGGATTAGTGCCAAGTGCCCACAGGCCCCTTTTTGTACCTTAGTCGGTGTTGATATTGTTAGTACGGTTGATGCGAGCAACAGAGATGAGTTTGAGGCAGCTGTTATCATAAAATGTTTAGAAACCTGTGCCATTGATGGGTCTGACGCTGTAGAGTTGGCCAGGGTTGCCATAGACGATGTTTTTAAGGAGTTTGGGTATCCAGATTCAGAAGTAATCAGCCCTGAAAAAGACTAGTTCTCTGGCTATAAAACGGCAAGCTAATTTTGTTAGTTTTTGTATCTACCACTAGCACCTTGGCTTTGGCTTATCTATAATGGTAAAAGACTGGTTTGATTTATGCCGGCAATAAAATAGCTCAGACATAAATCTGAACCAAACTAGTGCGCCAAGGCTGGCGCAAGAAATCCCCATGCAAATCATAAAAACCATATCCAAAAGACTAAAAGCTAATGCGCGGGTAGCGGGATTCGTAAGCTTGTTTGCTGTTGTTGGGTTGGTTTTTATAGTGTTGAGTCATGCCAGTACGCCGTCAACAAGTGTCAGCATCGAACCCGAAAACGGCAGCAAAACTGGGGTGACCACTTGTACCGATCCGTCGGCCAGCAACGGGCATTGTATCCAGTTTGGTTCGGGCGCCAGTCAGTTTTCAGCGCCGGCGACCGCTTTAACGGTAGTTGGTACGGACGATGTCGCCAGTGCTGCAGTTTGTATCGACAACTCAGCCGCCGTTAGTAGTCTTAGTTCGCGCGTGACCGCCTGCATTCAGGTTAACCCTGCCGACAACACCAAAGCCCGCTTCGGCACTTACGACGACAACAATAAGGTGTTTTATCCATTGGGCAACAGTGGCTGGACTACCATGTCCGACCCAGACAGCGCTGATCATGTCACCAGCCTGACCTGTTCAAACAGTGGTCATTCGGCCCTGGGCCTAGGGCCTTTAAATGGTAATTATTACGGTGAAGAAAAGTCCGGCAATAACATAACGTTTGGGACGATTGCCGTCAGCGGACACGCCTGTCAAACGGCTGGTGGGGGTCTGCTGTCGAGTGCTCAATGGGCCACACCGGCCATATATTGCAGCACGGCCGCCCAGGCGCCAAACCAATTAGTTCACACGCTTGGCGAATACTCCGCAGCACTTAAAAGTGCTCAAGCCGAAATTTGTTTAGCGCCCGGCAGCTACAGCTATACCAGTGCCATGACCACCCTGCCAATTCCAGCCAGCACTAAAGTTATTGGCCAGTCTCCGCTGCGCCGCCCGGTGTTTGATTCGTCGGCTCTGTCGCCCCACGGTGCCAACAACAAACCGCAACGCACCAGCTCGTTTACGGCCGGCGGCAAGTCGATTCTATTGGCAAACGTGGTGGCTAAAGGGGCCCGCGGCGATTTGAATGGTATTCGTAACGGTACCTGCCCCAACTGCGGTAACGGCATTGATAGCGGCGAAGGCATGCATCTTTACAACGTTAAATCAGCCAACAATATGGAAACTGGTTTTCATTTTGCGGTTAACCATAAAGGCATAATCAATTTGTACACCGTGGAAAATTCAGAATTATCCGGTAACGGCAGTAACGGCGACAACACTTGGGCTGCTGGCGGCATGAAAACGATCAACGGCGGTTTAATTAAGAACAATGTGGTTATCAACAACAACGGGCCGGGACTGTGGTGCGACGGCAATGACCAAAACCACTCCGAATGTCACGGCGGACGCTGGACAGTGGAAAGCAATTACATCGCCGGCAATTACGGCGACGGCGTTCACTTTGAGATTGTGTTTAGTAATCCAACTACTGGTCAATCCGATCCGTCAGCCAATCCGCCAGTGACGGTGGCAGCGGTTGACCCACCCTGGGCCGATATTGAACACAACGTCATCAATTGCAATAACCAACATAAAGTTAGCTGGTATGGCGGTGTTAGTATATTTGCAGCCAATGTCTTAGTGACGCACAACATTTTTGATAATCGCCAGGACGCTGCTAAATTCAAGCATAGCTGCAGCGATGGCAAACAGCAAGCGGTGTATGTCTACAACGATGCTCGCGTACCACCCTACACTCACGATGTCACGGTTCAGAACAATACCCTCAACGGCGATAAATTAACCTGTGCCAGCGGTACGGCCATCATCTGTCAGTAAGGTCACTGAGCCGCCGCGGTAGCTTAGTTTTGCGGCTGCTACTTAACCTGGGTTTCTATCGGGCAATATTGAGCTTGGGTAATTCGGCCCAGCGGCTGACGTAACGCGGGCTGCGAATATTGTGTTTAGGCTGCCAGGCTTGGGCCAGATCTTCGGCGGCATAATAAACGGTTCGTTTGCCGTAAGTCTGGTTGAGGTTGTCCAGCACCTGCATGCGATTGCATGAAGCGTCAATCGTGCCCGGGCTGCGTTCGCCCATCAGATCGATTTGCAGGGCTTTAGCCGGAATAAAGTCATGCAGCCAGATGCCCGCCCGGTGATACAACTGACCGGGCCGATAGACTTGGTCCAACAAATTCATGGCGGCTGCTAAAACCGTGCCGGTGTCGGCAGTGGGCAGTTCCAGCGCCGTTTCCCGGCTCCAGACGCGATAACCCGGTTTGTGCTTGCTGGTAGTTATAAAAATGCCCAGGCGCTGGGTTAGCAGTCTCTCACGGCGCAAGCGAAAGCTAGCCGCTGCCGCAAAGTTGGCCATCGCCGCCTGGATAGCGTTGAAGTCGCCAGTGTCTTCGCCAAAAGTCCGGGTGCGAGCAATACTTTTTTGCGGTTTGTCCTGTTGGCTTAAGCGGTAGCAGCTGAGCCCGTTTAACTCAGCCACCATCTGTCGGCCGTGGACACCCATCAGTTGTTGAGCCAAGCGCGGCGATAAATTGGTCAGTTGCAAAGCTGTCGTTATGCCCTCGGCCCGCAAGCGCGGTGCCAACCGCCAGCCCACGCCCCAAATGTCATTGACCGGTGTTTGTCCCAGTACCTGATGGTAAGCGGCGCTGCCCACCTCCAAATGCAGGGCGCCGTTCAGTTGCGGATCTTTCTTGCCGCGGTCGCTGGCTAACTTGGCCAGCGTTTTAGACGGCGCAATGCCAATTGAAATTGGGATGCCTGTCCACTGCCAGATTAACTGACGCACCTGATGTCCCCAGGCAGTGTAGTTCGGGATGTCGAGCTGGCTGAGATCTAAAAATGATTCATCAATTGAATAAACTTCAATCCGCGGCGTGATACTGGTTAACAAACTAACAATCCGGCGGCTAAGATTGCCGTACAATTCAAAGTTGCCACTAAATTGCACTACGTTATGGTCTTTAAAAAGTTGACGGTATTTAAATGCTGGCGCGCCCATTGGGATGCCTAGGGCTTTGGCCTCATTACTGCGCGCCACTGCGCAGCCGTCGTTACTGGACAACACCACCATCGGCTTGCCTTCCAGGTCCGGCCGAAAAACGCGCTCGCAACTAACAAAAAAGTTATTGCAATCAATTAGGGCAAATAACGGCTGTTGCATGGCTAATCCATTTGGCTAATCCGTAAGACGGGCTTAGGTCTGACCGCGGTATTGGTGAATAATGCTGCTAACTACGCCCCACACCGGCGTGTGAGCCCTCACTTTGTAGGCCGGACCAATCACAAAGTTTTCGCCTTCCCACCAAATCACCAGATCAATCGGGTGCGGCCGGATAACGCGGTCAATAATGGCAATATCGCCATCGTATATGCCCTGCTCCTCCCAGTCCCGGCCGCTGATGCGCATAAAATAGGTGCCGGCCGGATGCTGAATTAACAGCCGGTTAAGGTCAAGTTCGTCAAGCGAACTGTCGGTAGCTGGATTGGGAAAACCGGCGTGCACACTGACGCCGTCCAGCTGAGTACTGCTGCGTGGTAACATGGGCGCACTCATGCTGGTGTCCGGATGTTAACTAAGGTCCAATTGTCATTCTCTTGGCGCAGGCGGTAGGTGGCGCCGTAGTCATCGGTCATGTCCATCAGGCGGATTAAGTGCTGGCCTTTTTGCACCAAATACTGCAGGCCGCTGTCAATAAAAGCATATTGGTTAGGCCCAACAGTGATTCGGCGCGGTACGCTCTTGAAGCCGCGACGATTTACAAAAGTTACGGCGTTTACTTCAAGGGGCTGATTAATCGTTAAAGTCATTTCTAGCTCTCCAAAATCTTTAAGCAATAAAAATTAGCTGGCAAAGTGTTAGCTACCAGCGAACGGGTTTTAGATTTGGAGCTGTTCGTTAGAAATCACAACCGTTCTTTGTGCTTTCGTTACGAAAAGCTGATTGGAGGGATAACAGTGGCCGTTTGGCCTGAAAGCGGCCCGGCGTGTCGCCCTAAGCTAGAAATAAGTCTGGGCGGAGGAAGGCTTTGATGGCCAGCCCGCACATAACCGTGCCCTAATTTTGGCACGGGCCGTAAGCATTTTCAACCATAAATTTTTACAACCCTAGCGGCTTTTGGGTAATCTAAGGAAAGAAAAGTTTAATTTAGATTATCTAGAAAGGCGGCCAGCTCTTTGGGGGTGACGTCGGCTTTGATGATGTAGCCGTCAGCTTGTTGTTCAATTTGTTGACGGATTTCTTCGCCCTGGTCCAGGTTGGTGGTAATAATGATTTTGGACTTGAGGGCCGGCGTTTTGGCCGGATCGCGCAGCATTTTTAAGATGTCAGTGCCTTTGATTGATGGTACCATGATGTCCAGCAGAATAATGTCAAATTGATTGGTTTGAGCTAGTTGTAAACCTTGCTGGCCGTCGTAAGCCACCGTGACCTGATAGCCGGCTTTTTGCAGCGCGCGGGTATAAAGCTCGCTGATAAAGTGCTCGTCTTCAATGCATAAAACGCTGCGACCTTGAGCTTGGGCGCTGTCAGTGATTGGCTGGCTGGGCAGGACGACGTCGCTGTTGGCGCCAGATGGGGCGGCACTGGGAACCGCACTATTTGAGGCGGGGCTGGGGCTGGTTGGCGAAGTGGGCGTAACGGGTTCCATAATTACCTTCTGTACAGCGAATGGTTCTTGATCCAACCATGCGCACTCCTTACGATGCCATTATTATCGGTGTTTTTGAGTTCCACGGCAAGTCGGCTATACGGCAGCAAGGTAAAACCGACCACTGCGCCTTCGCCGTCTTTAGACTGCACCCAAATGTCACCGCCATGAGCTTTAATAATTGCCTTAGACAGATATAGCCCCAGGCCAGTTCCACCCACCTGTGCCGCTGTGCGGTGATTGCGATAAAACTTGTCAAATAAATGCGGCATCACGCCTGACGGCACGCCTTGACCGTGGTCACGGACGGTAGTTTCAACCAAGCCTTCGTCGTTTAGTTGGGCGTTAATTTCAATCGTGTCGTCGGAGCGGCCGTATTTGATCGCGTTATCGATCAGATTGTTAATCACCTCAACAATGCTAACTTTGTCCAGGCCGACGCTTGGCAGATCAGGTGCGACGGTCACCTTCAAGCTCTTGCCGTGCACTTGCGCTTTTAAGTTGAGTTCGTTGCAGGCTTGGGTCAAAACTTCTGGCCAACTAGTTTCATTAAGCTTTAGTACCAGCTGATTTTGCTCGATCCGGGCTACGTTCATGATGTTATTAAAGAAGGTTCCCAGCTGCGCCGCCGAGACTTTCATTTTGTGCATGAAATCCAGCAGTTGCGGGTCCAGCTTGCCGTCCAGTTCCTCTTCAAACACTTCAATATAGCCGCGCAGCATGGTTAGTGGTGTACGCAGCTCGTGGACGGCTAGCGAGACAAAGCCCAGGTCTTGATCGTCTTGGTTGTACTGGTCGGTACGATCAAATAAAGTCACAATAAACTCGGTACCGCTGGGGTTTTCGCGGTTATAATAAGCGGCCATGTCGCACTGGTGCAGACTGTTGTCGGGCAGCCTCACACGTACACGCTGCCAATAAGCCATATCAGTTACCTTGGTGGTTTGACATTGTTTAATCCAAGCTTCCAAGGTTGCTTCGCTGGCAAATTCCAAGTTGATGGTTTCATACAGTGGCTTGCCAAACAAATCGGCGCTGGCGATGTGGCAATACTCCAGCGCACTGTTGCTGGCGTTGGTAACGATTTGCTGTTTGTTGAAGACGAACATCGGCAGTGGCAGATGGCTAACGACATTGGCCGCCTGGATAATTTTCTCACGGTGCTGTGCCAGCTCTTTATTGTCTTGCTGACTAGCGTACTGGTACACCTGCATCGCCAGGGCTGACACTAGCTCGCGGCCCAACTGAAGCTGGGTTACATCTGGTGCGGCCACGCTTTGACTGTCGGGCGAAGTGTGCAAGACGGCCTGAGCCAGGGCTTCAAACGGCGCAATTAGAATTGACTGCAAGCGCGTCACGGCCAGCCAACTCAATGCTCCGCCTACTACTACCAAGATAATTGCTTGAAGCCAGATACTTAACTCAGTGAAGTAATTTAGGCCGAGCGCCACCACCACTATTACCCCGACTATCCCTATGAACCCGATTAACAGATAGGATCTGGCCTTTTGGGCGATGGCTTTGAGCTGATCCATATCGATCTCCCTTTGACTAACGATGGTAGCTAATTTGGTTGGTTTGACCCACCACCGTGACCCAGGTCTGGCCGGGGTTAAGTTTAAGCGGCTGCTGGTTTTGATCGGTAAAACTAAATTGAGCGTGAGGTCCGCTTTTGTGCCAGTGACCCTTGGTTAGAGTGCCATCCTGGAAGACGAACATTTGGCCGCTGCCGGTGGTGTGATAGATGCTGTGTAACCCGTCGGCTTCCAAGCCATGATTCATAACCAGGGCAATCACGACCTTGGGATGGATTTGGGTGTGGGTTTTGTCGTCGCGGTGTACTTGGCCGCCTTCGGAGCGTTTGTAGCTGTTGGTCTTGTGGTCGTAAGTGTAGTGGACGTTAAACAGGTCGCTGGAGATAGTGAAATTAATTTGGCGCACGCTTGGCTTGGCGGCGGGCTCTTCGGTTTTGCGCGGCCAGCTTTCAAAATGACTCGACTTAAAGCCTTTGGACTTGGCGAGCTTTACCAGGCGATTGACGCCGGTGTAGACATTGTGCGGGGCTACCCTGGCGGTGATGCGATCGTAACTGCCGCCATTGGCAAACTGATCCAAGTCGCGCGCTCCTAGGCTGCGCATGGCTGCCAGAGCTTCGGGGCTGCCACCGACGTGAGCAATACTGGCCTGAAATGGCAGCGCCCACTGAATATAGTATGGCCGGACTGACCGAACTGGCCCCAAGTAGGTTGGCTTGAGATTTTGGTACAGAGCCAAGAAACGAGTGATGCCGCCCTCGGCGATGGCTTCAAACACAATACCGGCGCCAGTCAGACCGGCTTGCGGACGGGCGTCCTGGCTATTTTCGATCATGACGCCAATTACTGGTAACTGGTTGAGCTTGGGGTTAACCTGCAAACCGGTTAGGTTAGAGGCGACGGTGTTTGATTTTGGCTGAACGGCTGGCGTTGGTGTCGGCATCGTAGTGTGACGGCTAGCTAGTCGCCAAGTCACCAAAGTGCCCGCCAGTAGTACGACCGCTGCCAACAAGAGCCATTGCTTGTGGGTAATTTTTGGGCGCTTGTTTTTGGTTGGTTTGCCGGGCTGTGCACTGTTGGGTTGGTTGACCGGTGAACCAGATTCATCCACCGATATGACATCTTCATTGGTCTGGTTGGCCGTGGAGCCAGCCGACGCGGAGTTTTCAATCATAAACTCTAGTTTAGCAAAAAGCTTATTCTTATAACACCTTTAAATTGCCATGCTTATGGTTGCTATTTTCGAGAAGATATAGTATAATTTTCTTTATGGTTTGGCAAAAACGGACTGAGTTTCCGGTTGAGGGCGGCACGGTTTTACTCCTGCAAGTGCCCCGCACAAACGAAAAAAAAGAATTAGCAGCTGAACAGTTATTTGCCAGTTTGCATGGTTTGCTATTAAGCGACACGGGTGGCCGCCAAATGGAACGCGTGCACATTAGTTTAGAAATTGCGGTGCAGCATCGCCGGATTGGCTTTTATGTTTGGGTGCCGAATCACTTGAAAAGTTTTGTCGAGGAACAGGTTTATGCTCAGTATCCAACGGTGCATATTTCTGAGGTACCCGACTACACTCTGGCCGAAACCAGTGCTACCACCCAGTTGGCTGCCGAGCTGAAGTTTTCTGGTAATGATGCCCTGCCCATTAAGACTTTCCCGAGCTTTGAGGTTGACCCGCTAGCCGCTATTACGGCCACGCTGGCCCAGTTTAATGATGATGAAGAGGCCTGGTTACAGTTGGTGTTGCGCCCAGCCCGCGAAGCTTGGTACAAACAGAGCGAGCAATACGTGTCTTCGATCCGTAATGGTAAAGGTTCACCACTAGGAGTTTTGAGTGCCCTGTGGACTGCTCCCGGCAAGACTGAAGCGCCTAAATTGGCCGAGCACGAGTCGGCTCAGGCGTCGGCGGCCGAAGCCAAAAGCCACAAACTAGCGTACGAGGTAGTTTTGCGCATAATTTACCGTGGCGGTGGTGGTTTGCCGCAGGCGCGCATGCGTATCCAAGCCATTACGGCCAGTTTCAAACAGTTCAACACGACTTACTTAAATGGCTTTGGCTACAAAGTGCTGGGTCCAGAGCAGATCTATATTGATGCTTATCGGGCGCGGTTCATGGGTAAGCGCGGGTTTGTGTGCAACATCGAGGAAGTCGCCAGTATTTATCACCTACCGCACACCAATGTGGAGACGCCGAACATTTTGTGGGCCAATGCACAAACGGCCGAGCCGCCGGCCAATCTGCCGCTAGTGACCGACACCAGTCAAGAAACCATCAGCCCAGCTGCTGTAACTAATTTCCGCGGCCACAACACTATGTTTGGCCTGCCACGCGTCGACCGGGGCCGCCACCTCTACATTATTGGACAAACTGGCGTCGGTAAGTCGGCCCTGTTGGAGCTGCTGACCATTTCGGACATTTACAGCCCGTATGGTTTTGCGGTAATTGACCCGCACGGTGATTACGCCATCAACATACTGCGCCGAATCCCGGAATATCGGGCCAAAGATGTGATTTACTTTAATCCGGCCGACACCGACTACCCGATCGCCTTCAACCCCATGGAAGTGCCGGACGAAAAATTGAAAACCCACACTGCCTCCGAACTAATTGGTGTTTTGAAACGGATGTTTGAATCTTGGGGCCCACGGTTGGAGTACATTTTGCGCTACAGTATTTTGGCGCTGCTCGACTACCCCAACGCCACCATGCTTGATATTACCCGCATGCTGACCGAGAAAAAGTTCCGCCAAGATGTGTTGAAGCACGTTGGCGACCCGGTGGTGAAAAACTTTTGGGAAGTTGAGTTTGCCAGCTGGAACGACAAGTTCGCTGCCGAAGCGGTGGCACCGGTTTTGAACAAGGTCGGTGCCTTCACGGCTAACCCAACCGTCCGTAACATCATTGGCCAGCCGAAGTCGAGCTTTAACGTGCGCCAAATCATGGACGAGCGCAAAATTTTGATTGTGAACTTGTCCCGCGGTTTGATTGGCGAAGACAACGCGGCACTTTTGGGTGCTTTGCTGGTAACCAAGATCCAATTGGGCGCCATGAGTCGGGCTGACATCGACCAAAAAGACCGCGCGCCATTTTATCTGTACGTCGATGAATTCCAGAACTTTGCGACCGATTCGTTTGCGACCATTTTATCGGAAGCGCGCAAATACGGCTTGAACCTGACCGTGGCCAACCAGTACATTGCCCAGATGGCCCAAACTGTTAAGGACGCTGTGTTTGGTAACGTCGGTTCGATCATTGCCTTCCGCATGAGCGCCGACGACGCCCGCACCATGATCAAATATTTTGAGCCCAAGTTCACCGACTACGACATGGTGCATATGCACAACCGCCACATCGTACTGAGTATGACCATTGAAGGCGAAAAAGTGCAAGCCTTTTCGGCGGTGACGTTGGATTTGCCGCCGGCGCCACCCGATCACAGCGCCATGATTATTGATCACAGTCGTGAAGTTTACTCAGTGCATCGCGGCGCAATTGAATCGTTTGTACAAGAACGCTACATTGATAAAAGCAAGGAGTCGGTCGACGCGACCCGCAAAGCCAATCAGTATTATGGCGCCCAGCCGGCGTCGGGCGATACTGGGTCTGCAGTGTCTAACGCGCAGCCCAAGCCGGTGGTCAAATTGCCGACCGACGTCAACCAGGCACTGGGCGTAGCAGCAGCTGTCGCTAGTGATGTGAGCCTCCAAAAATCCAAGCGCAAACGTACCCGTCGCCGCAAAAACAAGCCCAGCGAGATTTCGAGCGAAACTTTGTCTGCTGCTGAGCAAGCTCCTCAGTCTACTGCTACTACATCAGACGAAACCATAATTCACCTGCATTAACCCGAACGGTTTGCTATTCCTTCCAGGGAGTCGCCAGCTGGAAGTAGTTGCCATCTGGGTCAGCCAGCGTGGCTAGCCACATATCCTTATTGTCCTCACTTGGCAGGTATGGTTCAGCGATGACAGTCGCGCCAGCGTTTTTGATCTTAGCGAAGTCAGCTTTTACCTCGTCACTATCGAACGTAAACATTATGCGCTCTGGGTTGTTGCTTTTGCCTTTTACTTCGCTGTGGGGGCCAATCATCAGATTGCCGCTCCCAACTTGGAAGCCGTACCAATCTTCGTGCTGCCAACCTGGCTTACCAAAAATTTTGGTATAAAATTTGCCCAACGCTTTGGGATTGTCCGATCCTAACATTACGCCACTAAGTTTCATATACACCTCCAACTATCCCTTAATTATACTCCAGAGTTTCAATATGCTCGCGCTCACAGGATCAAACAGCTCATAAAGCAGCTAGCTGGAAATCGATTCGGTGTAGCGATTTTTCTTTACCTAGTACGGCTAGAGTGTCTGTTAAGGCTGGCGAGGCCGGTGCCTGGGTGGTGGCAATACGAATTAGGCTAAACAATAAGCCTGGCTTTTGGCCAGTTTTTTCAAGCAATTCGTTTAAGCGTTTACTTAAGTCATCAACTGTGAAGTCACTGGCCTTCAACGCAGCTCGGGCTTGCTCCAGCAGGTTTTTGATTTCGGACGGATCCATCCTGCCTAGTGGTTTGTGCTCGGAAATCAACTTAGGATTAACCGGCAAGTCAACAAAGAAAAAGCGCGTTAGATCAGGTAGTTCGGCAAAGTATTTTAGCCGCTCTTGGACCAAGGCCAAGACTTGTTGGCGGTAAGCGTCGTCATAATCGGCGGCTTCGGGTGGCCAGTAGCCTTTAACACGCGCTAGCAAATCGGCCGGCGACATGTGGCGGATGTGGACGCCACTCATCCAGGTCAAGCGGTCTTCATCAAAGCTGGCACCGCTGCGCTGAACCTGGCTCAATTTAAACTTGGCCATCAGTTCGTCGCGGTTAAAAATTTCCTGCTCGGTGCCATCGTTCCAGCCCAGCGTGGCTAAAAAGTTCATCATCGCCTCGCCCGGTATGCCCATCCGCTGGTACTCCAAAATTTCTTTGGCGCCTTCGCGCTTGCTCAGCTTTTTCTTGCCGCCTTCGCTGAGCACCATCGGTACAGTCGCAAAAATTGGCCGCTCAATCCCTAACGCATCGTAAAGATTCAAAAACTTTGGCATTGACGAAATAAATTCCTGCGAGCGGATGACATGGCTAACATTCATTAGGTGATCATCAACGATGTGCGCAAAGTTATAAGTGGGAAAACCGTCGCTCTTGATTAAAATAAAGTCGTCCACGACCTCTGGACTGGTACTTAAATCACCCATCACTTCGTCGTGCCACTTGTAGGCTTGCGGTTCGGACTTAAAGCGCAGTGGCTGTTTGCCATCCCAAGTCTTAAACTCTGTTGGCCGATGTTCGCGGAACAAAAAGGGTCGTTTCTCAGCCTTGGCTTGGTCGCGCAGTTGTTTTAGCTCGTCTTGGCTGAATGGATCAACATAAGCCCGTCCGGCGGCAATCAGTCGTTCGGCCCATTCTTTATAAATCTGCAGGCGTTGGCTCTGGACATACGGTCCATAGGCACCCGCTTTGTCTGGTCCTTCCTCCCATTCAAGGCCAACATAGTGCAGTGAATCAATTACGTTTTGAACTGCACCGCTGACTTCACGCGCTTGATCGGTGTCTTCGATGCGCAAAATGAACTCACCACCAGCCTGCTTGGCCACCAGCCATGCAAATAAGGCCGTACGGACAGTGCCAGCATGTAGCGCGCCGGTGGGGCTAGGCGCAAAGCGGGTTCGAACCTGGTTTACGGATTTCATCCTACTATTGTAACAGAGATAGCTAAGGAGTATTCATGATGCCGATTAAATGTTGGCTAAATACTGCTGGCAACTTGTAGTAACTGGTCACTGTTGAGACTAGAATTTCCTTCCACGCGGTACCAGATGCCGCCGTCAACCCAAGTCGCGTTGTGATCATCGTAGATGTAAATTGTCTTGCCTTTGTCGACCACGGTCTGGCTGGACTGCAGTTTGTGTTTCAAGAAATTATCGGCCAGGGCTTGGCTGTTCCAGTTGGATGTCGTTTGGGTCACACTAAAGCTACGGTTATCCGTCCCCGAACGATAGCTAATAGTGATTTGGCCAGGACTGTACTTGACCGGGCCTTTCAGACTAAAACCAGGGGGCTGATAGGCTGGCAAGTGCGCTGGAATGCCCGCGCGCGCCGCCGCCAAGCGGACAGATAAATTTGGAATATTTTGATAAGCGAAAAAACCACCCAAAATTAGGACTGCCAAGGCACTAGTCATCACGCCAAGGGTTCTGGGGCTAAGGTGTAATCGGCGTGCCGTCCGCTGCCTGACGCCCGGCTTCTTTAATGGTTTGGTGACTGCGGGGCGAGCATTTTCTAGCGCCATTTCCAAATGGCTCTTGGCATTTGCAGCCGGCTGATGAGACTGAGCGGGTGACGGCTGAACAGGTATGGCTTGATTTGAGGGACCAGCCTGAGATGCACTGGGGTGGGGGCTGACATGATGAGGTGCTGGTTTAACTGTCAGTGGTGCGGTTGTTTTAGGGACGCCCAGGTGACTGGCGTGGCTAAAGCGATCTACCGAGGGACTTTTAAGTACTTGGCTGGCCCGCTGACGGCGTTCATGGGCAGTAGACATGGACGCCGACAATGCAGACCCAGACACCGCACGGCTGCCCAGGCGCAGGGCGTGTGGCCGGCTCAAGCCATCGCGTTTTAGGGTTTGGGCGCGCGCCGGCTTGGCGTGAACCGACTTAGCGGGCAGTTTAAGATGTTGTGTCGGCCGGGCAACCCGTTTGATTGGCATAAATCCATCAATGTTACTGGCACCGGGGCTAGCCGTGGAAGTACTTAAATCAACCAAATGGCCACTTAGGGCGTCATAAGTTTTGCCATTCAATTGTATGATGTGCTGCTTGCCCACTTGGCGTCTTGCCCTCGACTTTAAGACTGTTACTGGATAATATGTATCTTAAACCGACTTGCGTCTGGCTGCAATAGCCTGCTCGCTAAGACTGGCGGTAGTTAAGACCTAAAACTAAGATTAAAGAAGCGAGTAGCCAACACATGGATTTCTTGGATCCGCAAAAGAAGCGTGCCCATCACCGACGACTGATTATCGGCTACATTTTAATTGGTCTGGTTCTGGTAGCCGTGACGGTGATACTGGTGTTTGTGGCTTATGGCTTTCGCTATGATCGCAAGACTGATCGTATTATCCAAAATGGGCTGGTGTTTATTGACTCACAGCCATCGAGTGCCAACTACTACTTGAATGGTCAGCTGAAGGGCCAGACTGGCGATCGTTTTAATCTGGCCGAGGGCCATTATGTGGTATCGATGAAGCGGCCGGGCTATCAAACTTGGCAACACACTATTGACTTGCGCGGTGGCAGTATCGAGCGGCTTACTTATTCAGTACTTTTTCCAAAGACTATTGCCCCAACTAACGTTAAATCTTATGCTCGCGCCCCCGGCTTCGCTAGCCAAAGTCCGGATAATCGCTGGCTATTGGTTCAACGTCCCCAAAAAATGACTGGTTTCGATTTGTATGATCTGGCGGCCGATCATCCCAAGGCTCAAACTTACAGCTTGCCAAACAATCTGGTTAATCGAGCTGCTGGGCAGCATTTATGGCGTGCGATTGAGTGGACTGCCAATAGTCAGCGTTTGCTGGCAAGTCATACCGTCGGTAATCGGACGGAATATTTACTGCTCGATCGGCGTAATCCTGTCGGTTCACTTAACCTGACTAAATTGCTGCCTCACACTGCCCTGTCGGCCGTGCGTTTACGCAATCACGACATTAACCAGATTTACTTTATCAATGCACGTAACCATGATCTTTACCGGTTTGATTTGGGTTCCAAAGCGCTGCAAAAGATGGCCAATAACGTGACCCAATATCGTCCCTACGGCACCAATACTTTGGTTTATCTGCCGGTGGTTCCGGCTCACAAGCCAGTGCTGGTTAACATTGTCGACAACAGTAAACTATTTCATTTGCGCTTGTTGCCCGCGGATGACACGTATGAGCTGGCGACTCAGGACTTTAAGGGGAAAATGGTAGTAGTAGCGAGCAGTGTTAATCAGCGCAAAGCGTACGTTTACTACAACCCCCAAGTTAATCTACGCAACAGTGCCACGGCAATTACGGTGCCAGCGGCGGTTTTGGATTTAAGCCGGCGTCCCAACAGTTTGTCGGTGTCGCCCAGCGGACGTTTTACGGCCTTCCAAGCCGGCAGCGAGATTGCAGTTTATGATCTGGAAGATGACCACAGTTATCACTTTACGCTCAAGCTAGACGCAGCTAACCACCAGCCCTTAACGTGGATGGATGGCTTTCGATTTAGTTTAGCCGGCAAAAACTCGGTGGCGATTGAAGATTTTTCGGGCGAGAATGGCTACCGCGCCAAGTCAACGGTAGGCACGGCCAGCTGGTTCAATCCCAAGCACAAAGCCCTGTATTATCTTGGCGCTAAGGCTAAGTCGGCCCAAACCAGTTTAGTGCAAGCATCTCTGCTAACGCCAGCTGACCAGTAAGCCAAGGGCCTTAGCCCGTTAGCCAGCTAATCAAGCGGTGCCATAAAGACGGTGCGTTACTGGGCAGGATGCGCGGCTTGACACTCTTAGGATGCACATGGCTAGCGATATTGTTATTAGGATTAGGCGAAATCTGCTCGCCGATTACAACTAGCCGATTGGTGCTGGTTCCCGGCGGGTCGCAAGTGATGAGCGTAAAGGTGGCTGGCTTGCCTTGCGTGTCCAACACCGACACATCTTCAGGCTTCACAATTCGTTTGTCATAAACACGGTAAATGTAACGCCGCGAATTTTTCTGAAGCATAAACGTGTCGCCCTTTTCCAGGCGCTTCAGTAAGACAAAAGCGAATTTGTAACGGCCCTGGTTAAAGATGTTATTGCTGGAGTGGCCAAAAATAACACCATTACCCTTTTCGCCGGGATTGGGCGTGGTGGCATAGTGAATAACACCTCGTTCCAGGGCTTTTTGGACAGCCGCTTCATCAATCGATGGCTCGTCGTAGACCACCGGAATTTCGACGTTAATTTTGGGGATGATAATGAGCGGTTCTTTGCCCACCGCAGTTGAGGATGGGTCAATAATAATTGGCGTGGAGCTAACTGCTCGGCTAGGTGTGATGAACGGCGCGATAAAGCGTTCGTTGAAAAAACCAAACAACAACACGAACACTACCAACACACCGGCACCCAGACCAAACAGTAATGAATGCAGCTTCTGACGGTGCTTCAAACGTGCACTGGCGGTTTGTTTTGACACGCGACGCCTAAGACCGGTGCGGGTGGGCAGATGTTTCTCGGTTGCCGGCTCTTCGTCGTGTTCCCTGGCCGATTTTTTGTCGGGCTCTTCGGTTGCGGTTGGTGTTGCCTGCACGCGAGATGCCGTACGCGGTTCAGGCGCCGCCACTGGTTGCTGATTGTAAAACTCGCGCCAAACGGCATGTTTTTCGTCATCTGGCAGGTTGGTGTAATATTGATGCCACTCGGTTTGAATGTCGGCCACTGATTTACCGGACTGACGCAAATTATGGATGAACTGTTGGTGTTTCGAGCGATGTACACCCGCTGCTTCAGCCTCAGTTAATTCTTGTTTCGGGCTGGGTTCGCGGCTATACAAACCGGCCAGCTTCTGACGAATAACGTCAGCTGCCAGCTTGGCTTCGGATGACCGGGATTTAGACTTGTCTTTATCGCTCATTTAATAGCCCACCATTTGTTGTGGAATTAACAGATATAAGTATAGTACAATATCGCTGGTTCAACTATTCCTAGGGCGGGTGGCGGAATTGGTAGACGCGCTGGACTCAAAATCCAGTGGCAGCAATGTCATGAGGGTTCAAGTCCCTCCCCGCCCACCATAGTTGTTTTCCCCAAAACTCCAGCCATATTCATCAACAGTAATTAAGGAATACCGCTATGACACAGGTATCTGATCCTGAGAGACTCGAAATTGCCCCAACTCTAACTAAACTACGTCCAGAACTTATGGATGCACCAGATGAAGTGGGTGTAGATGAGTTAGATGAAGACATTTTAGAAGATGGGGCGATTAAGCAGCGTTATCCGCTAGATCCGCGGGTGGCGGTCTTACAAAGCGTAAACGCTGATCGCCACGACAAAGAGGCTGCTGCCAGTTCGCTCTATAATGAGCTTTATGGAGTGGTCCTGACCGCCGTACGAAGTATTGATAATCCCCCCGAAGATATGGAAGAAATTATACAAGATGCATTTATTAGACTATTCCAGCACATAGATAAATATCAGGCTAAGGCTAAATTTAGTGTCTGGGCCTATCGGGTTACAGTGAATGTTGCTAAGGACTACCACCGTAAAGGCTACGGTTTACAAAAAGGCCATTTCCCAGTTCCTAAGTATGGTGACACTGATTCGGAATATAATTTAATACACCTTTCTAATAGCTTGAGCATTGAGAACCAAAGTTCTATTCTGGCCTACGAGATGATCGATGAGTTAAGAACCAAGCTTGAACCGCATTACTTTGATACTTTGTTATTACGCAGTGAGGGTTATGATTATGACGAAATTGCTAACAAATTAGATGTGCCGATTGGCACGGTTAGATCACGCCTTTCCAAGGCTAGACAACTGGCAACCAAAATTTTGAATACAACATTTACTACGTCTACTTAAGCCAGGCTGCTGGTCATGGCCTTAAAAGCTATCTGTGAATTTTGCAGCCACCAGACGGTGACTTTGGCGGCCGTGCTAACACGCCAAAGCTCCTGTTCGGCGGACAGTCTAGTAACACTGACCTGCCCCTCCACCGCTACTAACATATTCAGCTGATACTTAAGTACCAAATTTAGTTCAAAGCTTTGCGAAAAATCACTTAACAAGTTAACCAATCTTTCCAGCGGCATTTCAAAAGTCACCGCTTGCGGATATTTCAAGGCGCTAACTAATTTTTGCAACTGGGCAATGGTTAGCACGAGTGTGGTCTGGCTGCGATTAGCTATCATTTGCGGGTTGCTAACGGCATAATCAACGGCGTCCTTGGTAAGAGTGACCAGGCCCTGGTACTTGACTAAGAACTTTTCTAACAAAATGGCGGTTTCGCTGTTGCGGCCGAGGTCGCCCGTCACCAATACCGCGTCGGCCCAGGCCGCCTGATCTAGAAACTCAGCCAGCGCTTGCTGGCTAAAGCTGCCGCTTGGCGTGCTGGGTGTGAATAGGCAGTTGTCTAGCATGCGGCCAACAGTTTTCTTCAGACTATCGGGCAGCAAGACGCGCGCTATGCCGACTCCAGCCTGTTCGGCCACTGCATAGGCTTCGGCCGGCGCTGCAAAACCATGTAAATTGCCGCCCACAATTAATAATTTGCCGGCTTGAGCTTTTTGTTCCGGACGGCTCCACAATAAGTCTGGAAAAAGTGGTTGACCCGGCGTTTGCTTAAGCCAGTCGGTACGATCCATGGTCTGGCTCCAGTTTATAAATAACATTTTTGCGTTCAACCACAATTGGCCATCCGGCCTGCCGCGCGTGCTCGTAAAGTTGGCGGTTAGGATTAAAGGCAATTGGATGTTCGACCATTTCCATCATCGCAATGTCGCTTTGACTATCCCCCACCGCATAGCTATTGGCGAGGCTGAGTTTGTGTTTAACAATCAGATTATTGAGGGCTGATTTTTTATCATGTCCAGCCACTTGCCGTTCGCCGGTAAATTTTCCATCAGTGCTGGTGTAGCGCGTGCCTTCCCAATCTAAAAAGCCATACTTTTGAATCACCAAACCCACTAAATCATGATGTGAACCGGAAATAGCCAGCAGTTGGTAGCCTTGCTGTTTTAAATCGTTGATCAGCTGGCGGGTATAAGTGTAAACTTGATCGGCGTATTCAGCTGCTACATCTTTTATAATCCGATTCAATGCTTCAGGCTTCAATTGGGTTAATGCCGATTCATATAGCTTAACCAGGTGCTGCTCGTACCGTTCAAACGATTCCGGATGCTCACGCCTTTTCCAGATCATGCGTTGCTGATGTAACTGCCTGTGGGCGTTCGCTCCCAGGTGCCCCCGTTTGGCCAGGCGATCGACCACCGCGTGATACAATTGCCAGCGAATCAGTGTGCCATCAATGTCAAACACCGCAAATTTCTGGCTCATATCTTCAAGGTTAAGCTGATTGGACAGTGATCGGAACCCATTTGCTCGGCGTGAATGTCGGCGGCTTGGACCTTGCTTTTCAGTGATTCAGAGACCAGAAAATAATCGATCCGCCAGCCAACGTTACGCGCCCGGGCGTTAGCCCAGTGTGTCCACCACGTGTAGTGGCCGTTGCCTTTGTGAAATAGTCTGAAAGTATCAACGAAGCCATGCTTAATTAACTCTCCAAAGCCAGCCCGTTCTTCGGCGGTAAAGCCGCGCTTGCCAACATTTTCTTTTGGCCGAGCTAAGTCGTCTTCGGTATGAGCGACGTTTAGGTCGCCACAGAAAATAACCGGTTTAGTTTTTTCTAATGCTTGGCAGTAGGCCAAAAAAGCCTGATCCCAAGCTTGACGAATTGGCACACGGCTTAAATCATCCTTCACGTTGATGGTATAAACGCCCACCACAAAAAAGGCATCAAACTCGGCCGTAATTACCCGTCCCTCTTTGTTCGGATCGCCGTAAATGTCACCTTCAACTTTGTACTTCTTGACGATATCATCCGGCAAACCTTCGTTCACTTTCAAGGGTTTAATTTTGGTGAACATCGCAACGCCCGAATAGCCTGGGCGTTCGGCTGATCCCCAGAATTCCTGATACTGGGGCAAATCAATTTCGGCTTGACCCTGTTTGGCTTTGGTTTCTTGTAGCATCAAAATGTCGGGCTCGTGCTTATTGATAAATTTCTGAAACTCGCCTTTGCGAATGACGGCCCGGATGCCGTTGACGTTCCACGAATAAATCTTCATGGCTATATTATATCAACGTTTAAACTTCGATCGATTCACCTGGCAAAAGGTGTCGGTATTCGCCGACGAAACCAGCGGCTGCGCTAACTAATCTATCGGCTAGCGAGTGCCCCTGATCGGAAAGCAATATGTTGTGGGTGGGAAAGGCAATCTCGGGCTTCACGGCAATTAAAAAGTCCATGGCTTCGCCGATCTTCATCCAGGGGGCGCTCACTGGCAAAGATAAGATTTTGACTGGTTTGTATGGTGTGGCGAATGAGTCACCGGGGTGGTACAAAGTATCGTTTACCATCACGCCGACGTTTTGGGCGATTGGAATAGAGCTATGTATCTGTGCATGTTCGCCGCCGAAGAACTCGATTTTAAAGTTACCAATTGTGACCAATTCGCCGGCCTTGGCAGTTTTAGATTCGATGCCAGCCTTGGTTAGTTCCGTTTGCGCATCAGGAACAGTATAGATGGTCAGGCTCGGATTAGTTTTCAGCATCGCCTTTAGATGGTCAACTCCCAGATGATCGGCGTGCACGTGGGTTATGACAACGCCATCATACTTCTCATTGTCGGGGAAAGTGGTCGTCCATTCACCCGGATCGATCACTAACTTTTGACCCTTATCTTCAACCACTAAACAGGAGTGCTCGTATTTGGTTATCTTCATACTTCGAATTATATCCCAAAGCAAGTATTAGTCTGTAAAATTTCTGGCGGAGAGGGCGGGATTCGAACCCGCGATGCCCTTGTGAACATACCATCTTTCCAAGATGGCGCACTAGACCAACTATGCGACCTCTCCAGGCCTAAACACTCCAGGTGAGCGTTTTTAGCTTGTGCTTCCAAGTTGATTATATCTAAAAGTACAACATATAACATCATAATTTGCTTGAATTAACAGATGATTAACCGGTACACTAACCTCAATGCCTATTATTCAGCTGGAAGACATCAGCAAACTTTACGGTTTCGGTGATGCCACTACGGTGGCCCTTGACGAAGTTAACCTCAGCATTGATAAGGGTGAATTTGTAGCTATCATGGGACCGAGCGGCTCTGGCAAGTCGACACTACTGAATATTATCGGGCTGCTAGATCGGCCAACACATGGTCAGTTTTTTTTGAATGGTCGCCAGGTGGCCAAGTTGCGCACAAACCAGCGGGCTAAAGTTCGACGCGATACAGTTGGCTTTGTCTTCCAGTCGTTTAATTTGCTGCCGCGCCTGAGTGTGATTGAAAACGTTGCCCTGCCCTTGGCCTACAAAGGCATGAGTCAAACCCGGCGTTTGCGCGCAGCCTCCACGATGTTGGAACGGATTGGCCTGGCTGACCGTGAGTACTTTTTGCCGACCCAACTTAGCGGCGGCCAAGCTCAGCGCGTGGCGATTGCTCGTGCTCTGGTTAACAACCCGGCGATTATCATTGCCGACGAACCAACTGGCAATTTGGATAGTGGCTCTAGCCGCCTGGTGATGGAGCTGCTAAGCGACATTCATAAACTCGGCAGTACCATTTTAATGGTCACCCACAACCCAGAACTGACGCGTTATGCCAGCCGGGTGGTGTTTATGCATGATGGCAGTATTGTATCCGATGAAAAATCGGCATTAGGATCGGTGTCCACCACGGTCCGGCGTAGCATGTACTTTTTGCCGCGCCTAACTGAAGAAGATGATTTAGCCGGCGTGTCGGTATTGATGAAAGAAATGCCCGACGCCACCAAAAAAAGTGTTAAGCCACGTCGTGGTCGCCAGGCAAAGACCACTGCACGCAAGCGGAGGGTGCGCAAATGACGCGCGGCAACTTCAAACTAGCCCTGGCTACAATTCGCAAAGCCAAATGGCGCAGCTTTTTGACAACCTTGGGCATTATTTTGGGCGTTAGTAGCGTGGTGATTATTGTCAGTCTAGGCGAGGGCGTCAAACAGCAAGCCGTCAACCAAATTGCACGACTGGGCAGTGACCTGATAACTGTCAGGCCTGGGAAGATCGTGAATCGTAGCGATAAAGGCCTCATTACTGGAGTTAACTTTTCGTCGCTGTTAGGCAGCGGCTACTTGAATGAATCAGACTACAAGACAATCAGCCAGACCAATGACTACAAACAAGTGGTGCCCTTTGGTGTGATTGGCGGTGTAGCTAAGACTGACCATGAACAAACCAGCTCTGGTTTTATATTGGCAACCACCCAAGGATTGCCCGATGTGCTACGCCAAAAAATCCGTTTCGGTGCTTTTTATAATGACAGCCAGTCAAATCAGCACGTGGCCGTGATTGGTAAAAGTATTGCCAGCCGCTTATTTCATCAGGATGCACCCCTCGGCGAGGCGCTGCAAATTCGTAAGCAATCGTTTGTTATCGTCGGGGTGTTTGATGACTTCAAGGCGCCCTCGTTAACGCCAGGTCCCGATTATGACCGAGCAATTTTCATTCCCTACCAAGTTGGCCAACAGTTAATTCAGGGACCGCTGCCGCTGTATCAAATTTTGATCAAACCATTTCATCCAAATGAAACCGATGCTGCCGTCGCCAGCTTGCAAGCGCAGCTGCAACGCGCCCATGGTGGTGAAGATGATTTTACCATCCTGAAACAAGAGGACAGCCTGGCCGTAACAAATGGCATTTTCAATCTGTTAACTAGCCTCATCGCCGGCATTGCTGCCATTTCGTTGGTGGTCGGTGGCATTGGCATTATGAACATCATGCTGGTGTCGGTGAGCGAGCGCACGCGCGAGATCGGTATTCGTAAAGCGGTGGGCGCCACTAATCGGCAAGTGCTAAATCAGTTTTTGGCCGAAGCAATTGTGTTGAGTTTGGTGGGTGGTATTCTGGGTGTCATTAGTGCTGGCTTGGTCAACGTGTTGTTGCGCATCACGACCAATATTCAACCGGTGATTACTTTGCCGATTGTACTTTTGTCGGTTAGTGTGGCGTTACTGGTGGGTGTATTTTTCGGCATCACGCCGGCCATCAAAGCGGCCCACAAAGATCCAATCGATGCCTTGCGCCACGAATAAAACGGGTTGACTAAGCTTTTTCAATTACGCCGCAAGCTAAACGCGGACCGCCACTGACGCCACTGCCAGCTTCCCCGCTCGCGTAAGGATCGGGGTTGGCGTGGATCATTAGGGATGTGCCTTCTGGGGCTGTTAAAATCGAGCGTGGTCCGTCGCTAAGGGTAACACGTGAGGTCACAGCCTCAAGGTGGCCTTTCCCTTCAGCGTCCACTGTAATGTTCGGCAAGTCGCCAGCATGAAACGGATGGTTGACGTCCGGATCGCTGTTGCTGGCCGGTCCAGGGTCAAAATGGCCGCCGGCACACTTGAACTCACCACTGCAATCGGCTTTTTCATGAATGTGGACCGCATGTTTACCGGCTGCCAGCACCTCCGGATCGCCAGACAAATCAATTACCACTCTGACATACATAAAATCATCGACGGTGTATTCGGTAAATTCGGCGGTGCCGGTCACTTTGCCGTCGCGGCCGGAAATATTAGCTTTGGCGCGAGCCGTTACTTTTACGTCACCAGTTAAGTCAAGCTTCACGGGGCCTCCTATTGTGTGACAGTTACGCTGCCAGTCATGTCGGTGTGGAAACTGCAGTGATAGGTGAAGGTGCCGGTCTTTGTGAATGTGAAAGAGTACGAATCACCGGGTGCTAAGGTGTTACTGGCTGGTCCGTTTTGGCTGTCGTCGCCAGTCACAGTGTGATTAGCACTATCTTTGTTAGTCCAAGTGACGGTTGTGCCCTTTTTGACTGTAATTTTGTCGGGCTGGAAGCTAAAGTTACTAATTTCAATCGCGGTAGTAGCATTGGTGGTAGTTTTGGTGGTTTTTTGAGTTGGCGTGGGCGTACTGGTCTGAGAGTTAGTACCGGTATTGGTAGTTTGACTGGTTATATCATTGTTAGGTTTATTGTCTTTGTGGCCAAGCACCAACCAGCCACCTAGACCAATTAAAACGAGTACAATTATCACTAGTAATGTCTTTTTCATAGGTCCTCCTTGAGTCAGGTTAACCCTTCCATATTAGCACAGCCTGCCCAGTGGCCTGCGCAGCTAGGCACGACCCCATCATTTTCACGACCCCATCATTTTTAGGTATGCACGATGACTGGCGTACCAATCGGCGCCCAGTCGTAGACCCATTTGGCTTCATCATTGGGCATGCCCACACAACCGTGCGAGCTGTTAATATAACCAAACCAGCTTAACGGCCGCCAGTAATTACCGTGAATGGCATAGTCGCGATAAAAGTAATTAACCCAGCGCACATCGGGCTGGAAATAGCGGCTGCCATCGGCGTTGGAGCCGCGCATATCCTCAATCGCCACCTTAGAGAAAATTTTAAACTGACCCAAAACTGTGGGCGTGGCCGGCGCGCCTGCCGAAACTAAAAACGTCCGTACTAACCGCGTGTGTTCATAGGCGTACAAGCGTTTGCTGTTAACATTCACAATGATAAACTTCGGATAATCCTTGGCTGCGACCGTTTCGAACGATTCAGACTTAACGTTTAAAGTCACGCTAACGTTTTTGCCCAGCAGCAGCGATTCGGCGACCTGCTTGGCGGCGGCATCTTTATTGACTACATCAGTACCATTGTGTCCCTCAATTAACACACTCTTGGTACCGTCTTTATTTTTGATGATGACCCGGTTTCGGACTGGTGAGATATGGGGGCCGGCAATCTGGTTGATATAAGCTAGCACTTTGCCGCTATTGACGTTCACGTCGACGGTTTTGTGCTTTGGCACGGGCGCCAAGTCCAGCCAGTTGGCGATGTTAGCGCGGCTGGCGATGGTGGTTGAACCGGCAATTGCAAAGCTGACGCGCTGACTTAGTATTTCATCCAACTGCGTCTTCTTGGTCGCCAGGTCAGCCTCGGTAATAGATGGTTTTACCACGGTCACCGACGGTGTTAATTGGACAGAATTAAGCCGGCTGGCTGAATCAAGCACCTCCTGGCGCGCATCTTTTGCCAGCATCACCTTGCCGGGCTGTGACTTAGTAATCGTGACCACGCCATTGGCAATTGATATGCCAGCGTTTTTGACCGGTTGATAAGTGTGATTAACCTGCGTTTTAATAAAATGATCAAATTTGGCCTGATTTACCTTTAGAGCCAGAGTCGCATTGGAGCGGCGCCACCACTGCAGATTATTTAGAGCACCATTACGACTAAAGTATTGCCGAATGGCCGCAATTGAAGCCGGTTGATCCACGCTCACACCCATTTGAGCTAGGTTGTAGGTCTCGACTTTACCGTCGGGGTTACTAACCGTCACGGTGTAGTTCTGGGTGGCGGACTGAATGGCCTGACTAATCGTTGCATCGGGTTGATTCTGGTTGATTAGCTGAGTGCCCAACCTCACTTTGGCCAAAGAATGCTGATTCACCCAAATGCTAGCAAGGCCCAATAAAAGTAGCAGTAACAAACTAATGCCACTGGCAATCAGCAGGATATAGCGTCGACGCAACCCCCGGATTTTGTGCATCATCATAGAGGTTTTGGTTTCGGCGGGTAATAATAAGGGCTTTTTTGACACCTCGGTTTGCGACCCCTTAACTTTTTTCACATTATAAATGATCTGTTAACAAAAGCGAAACCTTTTATGTTTACGATAAGCCGCACAGATCTAGCCAGTGCTTTTAAGTAAGTCCAGACCCACTTCTATGTCACCCAACTTGTCGTGGAGTAGTTTATGGGCGTCTTCCACGGCTTGATTGTAAATGTCGGGACCCAGATTTTGCAGCAAAATATCGATAATATCATTGGCGACAATTATGCCAAAGGGCTCACCTTCCTGCTCTTCGACGCGAGTAATTATTTCCTCGATGCACTTTTTACGAGTTTGCTCGTTGGTGCTCCTGGAAAGTTACTGTTCCATTGAAAGGTAGGTGTTGCGGATGGCATTTATTATTTCAGGATCAACATTGTGTGCCTCTGCCATCTCGCTTAGTAAAGCTAAATCTTTCTTTGGAACTTGGCTCGGCACAAAAGGTACACCCTTGGTCATCATATCTTTCATGTCCTCAGCCCAGACTTGACCAAAGTTGTCTAATGATTGTTCGCTCATAAATTCGTGAATTGCAGTAGTGTTTGCACCATATTGTTTCAGCAGCCTGTATACCTCAACAGCCACAGCCAGGTTTGCATAACGACAAAGGTTAAACGTCAGTTTAGCAAGTGTCGCAGAAGGAATATCGCCCATATACCGAGCCTTGCCCATTGCATCAAAAAGCTGCAAAACTTCCTGACAGTCTGCTTCACTGCCCTCAACAAGAAACTCTATGTTACCATTCGCAGCGTGGTTCTTACCGCCCACCATTGGAGCACTTATAAATTTCTTGCCCAGCTCCCTCATCTGCTTTGCAAAATCAGTGACAATTTCTGGGGTAAGTGTGCTTGTTTCAATAATTGTGGCAACGTTATTATTCCCAGCAAGCTTATTAAAGATAACTTCTTTTGAGGCATCGGGATTTGGTAAACAAACTATGATTACAGAGCACTTTCTGGCAACTTCCAAGGCACTGCTTACGCCCTGTATGCCTAAGGGCTGTAGTTCAGATAGTTTATCTTCGTCAGTATCATAAGCAACTACAGAAAATCCAGCTGACAGTAGGTTCTTAGCCATACCGCCGCCCATATTTCCAATGCCAATCAAGCCAACTGTGTTCATAGCTTTACTATAACAGCTAACTTACAGTCCCTTGAAAAGTTGTTCCAATGAAATATCTAGCGATTTGGCGATCTTAAAGAGGGTGGATTACTCAGTCAGAATATGACAAGAAGCGAGCTAAGTGGCGTCAGCAGCAGAAGCTACACGAACGCAAATTGGCACGGCTCTCGGAAGTTGATGAGCAATACTATGTTACCGTTGCCTATCTGTTAGAAATAGCCGCCCGTGGTAGTGAGCTATTTAAGGCAGCTGAGCCAAACGAAAAACGAGAGTTAATTGGTTTGCTTGGTCAGAACCTGCTTTTGGATGGTAAATCCGTGCAAATAACCCTTTACAAACCGTTTGATACTCTCGCTTCGTGTCTTGATAGTTCTATATGGCTCCGGAGGCCGGATTCGAACCGGCAACCTTTTCGTTAACAGCGAATTGCTCTACCATTGAGCTACTCCGGACTAGCTAGATTGTTAACGGCCGAATTATAGCCTAATAACAGAGTGCGGGCAACGGCTAAAGGGGTTTAGGAAGCTTTGGGCAATTTTTAGAGGCCGGCCCGCTGAGTGCGCAAAGCATCGTCACGCTGTTTGATGGCTTGGCGTTTATCATAACGTTTTTTGCCACGACCGAGCGCAATCCGCAGTTTAATGTAGCGGCCGCGCGTAATGAGTTCGAGGGGCACAATTGTTTTGCCGGCTTGTTTTGCCGCAATTAAGCTATCGATTTCTTTGCGTTTGGCCAATAGTTTGCGGCTGCGGTTTTGTTGACTGTCATTAATGTGTAAACCGGGCGCAGGTGTAATCAATGCATTTAATAACCACAACTCGCCGTCTTTTACCGTGACGTAAGCTCCGTGCAGCTGGCCGCGACCCAAGCGCAAGGCTTTGGTTTCGGCGCCGGTTAGTTGTATGCCCACACTTAATGAATCGCCCAGCTCATAATCATAGCGGGCGCGTCGGTTGCTGATATGACCCGGTCGTTTATTTGCCATAACAACTATAGTATGCCTGAAAGTACGCTCATTGACAAGAGTAGTACAAGTATTATGTAGTATAAACTTTCTAATTCTGGTTAGACTTGGCAAACTCGGCCTTGGCGACGTTCCACAAGCTGGGATCGTGGGCTTTCACTTTGCGCCAGTACCAATATTCCGCTCCCCATAAGTCAATCTTGCGCATACCAGTTGCTCGGCCGTATTCAAAACGGTCTTTCAGGCGTTGAGCGTTAAGCGACTTATTCTGTTCGGCCAGCGAGGCATCGGTAATAAACAGATCATTCGGTGGCCAGGCTTCGGCTTGCAGTTCGTGAACAAAGGAGTTGCGATGTCGTGTCAGCTCCACCCAGCCGGCTCGAAAGGCGTAGTACCAGGCCGGAATGGGGTATTCAAAGTAGCGCCTGGTAATAGTTTTGTCCCAGACGCGCTTATATACCGAAATGGCAAATTCATCCGGTGTAGGTTGACCAATCGGTGTACCAATAGCGTTGTTGCTCATGCTCACCACTAGGATGTGTTGCGGGTCGAGCTTTTTGACCAGATTGTATTCGTCAACAAGTCGCTGCCGATCAAAGTTAGTACACTTGCCAAAGACTGTCAAAAAATACTCATTTTCCAATTGGTAACTGGCCAAGGCTGGATTATGCCGATAACGCTTAATCACTTTGGACATAACTTTAAATAGAGCCGGCTGCCACTTTTGACGCGGAATGTTTTGTGCCCAATCTGGTAAATGGCATTCTGGCCAACGCGGCTGGCGCAAGCCGATTGCCAGCGATACTTTGGCACCTGCCTGGTTAGCCTTTTTGAATTGCCAATCCAACTGACTGAAATCATAATGGCCGGGTTTTGGCTCAATGTCTTCCCAGTAACTGACCAAGCGAAAGTTTTTAACGCCCAGATCATCAATCATGGCTTGCATAGTTGGTTTTGGATCAAGCCCCATCGCCCTGGCGTAATCAGGGATAAAAGTCACTCCTAGCTGCATCGGTTCATGTTCGTGGTGCCAAATGTACCAGCGCGCAATGCCATACATACTGCCAACGCTAATAATTACTAGACTGGCACCGACTGCAATAATTTTGTGCCAGATTCCTTTATGCCACCAGCGCCCAAGCACGTTTAAGGATAGACGACATTTTGTAAGCCAAGAAGTTTTCTGAGTCATTGTATGATTATGACGTGAGTTCAACACGTCCTTTAAGCATAAGCATAGTTATACCAGTCTTTAATGAAGAAGGCTACCTCAAGGCTTGTTTGCAGGCGATTGCCAAACAGGACTACGCCCCCAAAGAGGTGCTGGTGGTTAACAATAACTCAACCGATCAGTCCACTAAAATTGCTCGTTCGTTTAAGTTCGTGCGTCTGCTAAATGAAAAACGTCAAGGCCAGGTGTTTGCTCAGACAACCGGTTTTGACGCAGCCAGCGGTGATATTTTGGCGCGGATTGATGGCGATACTATTTTGCCTCCCGAATGGACGACCAAGGTTAGCCAAGCTTTTGCCGACCAAAAGGTGGTAGCGGTCACTGGATATGGTCGACCTTACGGAGCTGTTTTTAACCGTCTGACTGGCGGATTGTTTAATTTTTACCATCGTCGTGGTAGCTGCTGGGGGGCGGGTCAAGTCATGTTGTGGGGTTCAAATTGTGCACTCAGACGATCGGCCTGGCAAAACGTCCAACCGCAGCTACATATGCAAACCAATATTTGGGAAGATTTTGATCTATCATTCCATCTTGCTGCCTACGGCCGGCTAGTTTATAGGCCAGATTTAGGAGTTAAATTTTTATTTCGCGCGGCTCAAACGCCAATTAGACGCTCATTTAAATATCAAGTTCGAGGTATCCGCACGGTTGCACACCACAGTTCGACTGCCCGGTCATGGCTGTTCGCAATTCTGTGGTCGACGCAGGTAATTTTTATTCCGCCCCTGTTCGTGGCGCAAAAGGTGCGTTTATTGTGGCGCAAGATGGTTAACGCGCATCGTTAGAGGTGTAGCCGCCGTACTGATTGCGCATTGGCTGGCATTGGCTCCACAGTCCTAAGCCTTTTTGGCGAGCCTGTTTTTGATAGGTACGGAACTGCTCTAATTTGGTAAACGGAAAACCGGTGTAGGCAAAACCATAGCCATGTTTAATGATTTCAGCGTTCACTAACCGTCCGTCTGGCAAGTAAACGTAACGCAGTAAACGATTGTAGCGATCACGGTTGGTGTTGTCTGGATCGGCTGCCAATCGTATACGATGACTATCAATTATATTGGTTGTAAATCTGGTGGCAGACTTGCCAAAACACTGCACTGCCTTGCGCGGATCATGTGTTTCCGGCGTATCTACACCAATTAGACGGACTTTTTCGGCCGTACCGTTCATATCAACACTAATGGTGTCGCCGTCGTAGATGGTTATGACGCGGTACAAGCCAGGCTGCTGCTCAACCGCCGCTTTCGGTGGCTTTAACCAACGTTTTTGAACCGCCACTAACAGCATGATGAGGCCAACTGTTAATAGCCAGGTCAATAGCTTTTTGGTGGTCAGGCGTCGTGGCAGTTTAGGAATTTCTGGTGGCATGACACTGCTCAGTAATCAATCCCGCGATTAGCCAAGAATTTATCATCAAAGTGGTGTCGTAGCTTAGTCATATTAGTAGCGATGTCGATTTGGTCTAACAAATCATCAGGAAAGTCGCGGCCAGTTAAACAAAGACTGGTATTGGCAGCGCGCTTTTTGAGCAAACCTTTAAATTGGGCTGTGGTGATCAAGCCGTCGTGCAAAGCGTTGTTAATCTCATCACAAACTACCAGATCAAACTCACCACTTTGAGCGCAGTTTAGAGCGGACTGATATGTTTCGCGGGCGGCCTGCTTATGTTGGGCTTCGGTGATTTCTTTTGAGCTCAGAGAGCCGGCCTTATAAAATCCCTTGCCGCCCTTAAAGACAAACAATTGATCTTTGAATAGCGGTTCAATATCGCGCAAGAAAACGTGCTCACCCACTCCCCAATATTTAATAAACTGAATAAAGGCCACTCGCCACCGGTTGCCGAGTGCTCGCGCGACTAGACCCAACGCAGCACTGGTCTTGCCCTTACCTTCACCGGTGTAAACAATTGTGACTGCCGGTTTGGTTTTGTAATCTTCAAGCGTCATTAATTTACGACTTTAGCATATCGGGACAGTGTTCAATTATAAAACCGCACGCCCAACCCCTAACACTAATTGCCCGCTCCACATTTGGATCCATGCCATGGGAGTTTCGTCGACGAGTTGTGCGATCAAAAGCTCTAATCTGGACTATGACACCGTCGCTACTGATTCGGTCTCGTAGCGCCGGGTTCGGGCCCTCGACGCCCCTCTCGCCAAATTTATCTACGAACTCGTCCGACCAGGGACGTCTTACCATCTGCAACGGACCAGCTTCCCGTTGCCAGTCAGACAATTCAATTACATCGTCACAGGTCGGCTCCGGGCGATTAATTTCGAGGTTTTCGAAGTTGCTGACGTTCATGGCTAAATTATAAGCCACATATGTAGCGTACCGCAATTACATTGTGACACTATCTATATAAGCTTTTTTTCGTGGAGTATGTGGTCGATTGCCGGCCGATTAAAGCCAACAATAATGGTGCCGTCGATGTCGATTACCGGCACTCCCATTTGACCCGACTTGGTCACCGCTTCGCGCGCAGCTTCGGGCTTGGCTTCAACATCAACATCTTCGTAGGTAACTCCCAATTTATCGAAATAGGCTTTGGCAGCGTGACAAAAAGCACACCAAGTCGTGGAATAAACTTTAATCATCTTTGGATTCTTCGTGTTCGCGGCTCCGATGGATTGACTGAGGCTTAATTAGAACCGCCTTATTAATTAACCACGACAACGCCAGCATCATCACAACTGCCAGGACCAGGGTGACCATCAGGCCACCAACAGATCCTTGTAACTGATGAAGAGCGGCCTCAAGTTTGGTGTGATGATGAATGCCCAGGTGGGCAAAAAGTAACAACGGCATGAACCTAATTATAACACTTGCTATAATGGAGTTGTGATCAAATTTACAAAACAAAGTCTCGGTTGGGGCTTGATTGGGCTGGTGGTTGGCGGCTTGTTAATGGTGACGGTTCGGGCCGCGACGGTGTCTAGCCACAACGTGCATTATCATGCTAACTTTGCGCTGTACATTAATGGTCGCCGCGAGCAGTTCAAAAGCTTTACTTATTATGAAGAAATTCAAGCCTGTACCAGTCAGGCTAGCCAGGATCCACGCACTCGGGTTCATTTGCACGATAATGTAAACGACGTTATCCACGTTCACGATGCGGCCGTAACATGGGGTGACTTTTTTGCTAACCTAGGATTTACTTTAGGCGATAAGGTACTGGCCACCCGCAACCGAGTTTATGTTGATGGTGACCATGGCACCAAACTAAACTTCATCTTGAACGGACAACCTGTCACAAACTTGGCGGACAAAGTTATTGGCAGCGAAGACAGACTGTTGATAGATTACGGTCAGACCAAGCCAGCGGTGCTCGCCCAACGCTTTAAAGCCGTCGCAAGCACAGCACACACCTACAATCAGCAAAACGATCCCGCTAGTTGTAGCGGTAGTCATAAATTAACGCTAGCCGACCGCCTCAAAGCCGGCTTGGGCTTTAACATCGCCAACTAATCTTGGCCTACCTTCTTAAAATTGGTATACTAACTTACAGATGACAGTGGGACTAAATTCACGAGGTGTGTATCGCCGTGGTTAATACGATTTTGGCCGTGGTCGACATTCACATCAGCCTAAAAGCTGAAACTCTTTTTAAATGGGGGCCGTTGAACGTCACCAACTCAATGATTTTTGGTTTGGTGGGTGCGCTCTTGTTAATTACAGTGATGGTGCCAGCCGCTTATCACATTAAATTGCGCCCTAAAAAAGGCTTCAGTGCTTTGATTGAGATGTTGGTTGAGCATATCACGGGCATGTTAACCGGTGTGTTTGGCTCGCGTGAGGCAGCCGTGCAGTTCGTGCCCTACTTCGGGTTCTACTTTATTTTTATCTTGTTTAACTATTTGTTGTCGTTACTGCCAATTGTGGGCGTGGGGCTTTATTCAAGCGTCGCTGGTGAGCACTTACCTTTGTTCCGTGCCGTCACCGCCGACCTGAACACCACCATTGCCATGAGCGTAATTGCAATCATCATGGTCCAGGCTTTGAGCCTGCGTGAACAAGGACTAAAGCGGCACTTTCAGCATTATTTTAGTGACAAACCGCTCAATCCAATTAACTTTTTTATTGGCGTACTAGAAGTGTTTGCGGAACTTACACGCATCATGAGTCTAAGCTTACGGTTATTTCTGAACACAGCTGTCGGTGACATTTTAATTGTCGTTTTTTCATCGATGATTTTAGCTAACGGCCGAACGCCTGTGGCCGCCCTGCCGATTATTTTGTTTGAAGCGCTGGTGGCCTATATCCAGGCCTACGTTTTTGCGATTTTGGCCGCGACCTACCTGAGTGTTGCTATTGCGCATGATACTTCACACGAAGACCACTCCCCCGTTGATACCTCTTTAGAACCTGGAGGCAACGTTAGTGGTACTAATTAAGGGTTAAAAAAGGAGAAATAATAATGGTTCAAATTATTGCAGACGCAGCTGGTACATCGATCATGGCCAAGGGCATGATGATCGGTATATCTTTTGCCGCAGCCGCTTTAGGACTAGGATTGGTGGGCGCAAACTACATGAAGGCATTGGGGCGCAACCCAGAAGCCGGTAAAGCTGCCAACCAGCTAATCATTATTGCGGCTATGATTGAGGTAACCGCCCTACTGTCCTTCCTGTTGGGCGCATTCCTGTTAAAATAAGCCGGTTAACAGATAGGTGTGAATAAAGGAGAGACGTGAGCTTATTAACGCTTTTTGCAGCTGAAGAACCAAGCGGAATTGGTGTGCTTGGTATTGATCCTTGGGCAATTTTGGCTCAGGCGACAATTTTTTTGCTGCTCTTCTTTATTATCAAAAAGTTTGCGCTCGAAAAGATTGTTAAGACTCTGAACGAGCGCCACCACGTGATTGATCAAGGCGTACGTTTGGGGATTGAGATGGAGAAAGAAAAGGCCGAGCTGGACGCCAAAGTAGCCGCAGCTCTGCGTCAAGCTCGCGCGGAGGCTGATAAACTGCTAACCGGCGCTCAGTCCGAAGCCAACGACATTTTGAAGGCCGCCGAAGCCGAAGCCGCCAAACGCCAGGCCGAGTTTTTGGAGGAGACACGCAAGCGAGTCGACCTTGATGTTAAAAAGGCCCGTCAACAATTGGAGGCCGATATTTTGCAACTAGTGGCCGAAGCTACTGAAGTGATCATTGGTGAAAAATTGGATCAGCAAAAAGACGACGCTTTAATCCGGCGCGCGCTAAATGGAGTTGAGCGATGAAACAGGTCCCCCGTCGACAATTAGCATTGGCCGCTACCAACATGCTGGAAACTGAATCGCCGGCCAAAGTGGCTAAAGCGCTGGCGGCATATTTGGTAGCCACGCGTCGCAGTGCCGAGCTAAACTTATTGCTGCGCGATATTGAAACTCTACGCCATCAACGCACTGGCGAGTCTGAAGTAACCGTTATCAGCCGCCACGCATTAAGTGAGCCGACCAAACAGACATTGGCTAAGTTACTGGGTGATAAGCAGACCCGCTACAATTATCAGCAAGATCCATCTGTGATTGGCGGTGTCAAGCTGGCGGCAATTGATTGGCGTCTTGACCTGACGGCGGCCAACAAATTACAACGACTAAAACACTTAACTAATAAGGCGGTTTAAATGGCAACAGATCTGTCGATTCAATCTTTATCAGCGGACATTCGCCAAGCGATCGAAGCGCTTAAAGCCCAGCCTAAAATTGAAACGGTCGGGATTGTGACCCGGGTTGGTGACGGTGTGGCCTGGATTTACGGCCTGGCTAATTGTGGTTACAGTGAAATGATCGACATTAAAACCACCGATGGTGGCACGGTGCCCGCCTTTGCGCTCAACTTGGGCGAAGACGAGATCGGTGCGGTTTTATTGGGTGAAGATACCGGAGTTAAAGCCGGGGCCGAAGCCAAGCTAACCGGCAAAGTTTTGGAAGTACCGGTGGGGTCAGAACTGGTGGGCCGGGTGGTCAACCCGTTAGGCGAGCCGCTTGATGGTCAAGGTCCAATCAAAGCCAAGCAAATGGCTCGCGTCGAACGGCCAGCACCAGGTGTGTTGGACCGCAAAAGTGTACACGAACCCTTGATGACTGGCTTGATGGCAATTGATTCAATGGTGCCAATTGGCCGCGGCCAGCGCGAGTTAATTATTGGCGATCGTCAAACTGGCAAAACAGCTGTTGCTATCGACACGATGATCAACCAACATCGTCAAAAGACTGGCGTGGTCAACATTTACGTTGCTGTCGGACAGAAACTAAGCAAGGTGGCGCGTTTGGTCGAACGACTAAAGCACGAAGGCGTCATGGAGCAAACCATTATTGTGGCGACGTCGGCGGCGGACCCGGCCAGCTTGCAGTATTTAGCTCCATATGCCGGTTGCACCATGGGTGAATACTTCCGTGACAATGGCGGACACGCGCTAATCATTTATGATGACCTGTCGAAACATGCTACCGCCTATCGTCAAATGAGTTTGTTGTTGCGCCGTCCACCGGGACGCGAAGCCTTTCCGGGCGATGTGTTTTACTTGCACTCTCGCCTCTTGGAGCGCGCCGCCAAACTTAGCGATAAATTGGGCGCCGGCTCGCTGACTGCCCTGCCGATTATCGAGACTCAGGCTGGCGATATTAGTGCTTACATTCCAACCAACGTGATTTCAATTACTGACGGTCAAATTTTTATGGAGTCTAATCTGTTCTATCAAGGAATTCGGCCGGCGATTTCGGTTGGTTTGTCGGTGTCACGAGTGGGTGGGAATGCCCAAACACCGGTCATTAAAAGTATTGCCGGCAGCCTGCGCATCAACCTGGCCCAGTTCCGCGAACTGGCGGCTTTCATGCAGTTTTCAACTGACCTGGACCAAGAAACCCGGCAACGGATTGAACGCGGTCAGCGTCTGACCGAACTACTCAAGCAGCCACAATACAGTCCGCTCAGCGTCTGGGAACAAGCGGTGTCGCTGATTGCTGCCACCGAAGGTTGTTTTGACGCGGTGCCGGTAGACGATATCAAAAAAGCCCAGCACGCATTGTTGGCGGCGTTGCAGTCCGAGCATCGCAAAGAAATGACCGACCTAAACAAGGGCGCCAAGCCAGATGAGAAGCTCAAGCAGTTAATTATTTCGACTGCCCAGCAAATCGCCAAAGAGTACACAGTAAAAGAGTCAACTAATGCGGTGGGAGATAAGGAATAAAATGTTAACAGCTATACAAGAAAAGTACGATTTAATTGCCCTGGCTGATCGCAACGAGATGGAGCTAGGTGTTATATTTGCATCCAATGACCAGATCAACTCTATGGACGCCGAGTTTCCTACAGCAGGTGACTTCGATGGCGAAGTAAGAACATTCAAAGGCTACCACCACCGGCTTATAGATGAAGAAAACGCTATGAACACGGCCGTATTTGCTGTTTGTGAAGGCTTACAACGCAATGAAGCCACTAACGATTTGGGTGGACTAGCTGCACTCCAAGTCGGGTACCTTTATTTAGATGTTAAATCACCCGTTGTGAGAGGTGCTAAATCAACTGTAATAAACGGTGTTAGTAGTATTCATGCTTTCTTAGGTAGTTATGATGTGGTGGTCGATCGAGGAGTGGCTTTCGCTACCCGGTTGATGTCCCGGCTATCAGCTTTGCTAGACGATGTCACTGTAGAATTAATCCTTTCGGATGAAGATCGTCAAAAAACACTTAAAGTTAATGCCAGTTTGGGGTTGATGGATTTAGGAGATGAGCGTGGCTAACACGCTTGCGATTCGTCAGCGCATCAATAGTGTGCGCAACACGCGTCAGATCACGCGGGCGATGCAGTTAGTGGCGGCCAGTAAAATGAAGCGTGCCCAGGATGAAGCCGAGCGTACACGCGACTACTTTACATTAGCCACTGAAATCCTAACGCGCTTGCGTCAGTTGACTAACGTTAATAAGCACCCGCTTTATCGTCAGCACACCATTCGGGCACGGCTGCACATTGTGATTGCTAGTGATCGAGGTCTTGCCGGCGCCTACAATAACAACCTTTTCAAGCAACTTACGACCGAACTAAAGCAGGACCAGACCGAAAAAGTTGCTAGCCATGTGATCTCGATTGGTCGGCAGGCGCACCGTTTTGTGTCGAAATTGCATAACGTGGAAATCATGGCTGCTTACGACCACTTTCCCGACCATCCCACGGCCAACGACATCCGACCGATTTTGCTGGCCATGGTTGATGCTTTTACTCATCTGCAAGTTGATGCCGCCGATGTTATTTACACCGATTTTAAAAGTAGTGTGCTGCAACTGGTTCGGTCGGTGCGGCTGTTGCCAGTTGCTTTTCAACCGGTGCCAATTGAAGCCAACTTGGGCCGAGCTGATTTTGAACCATCGCCCGCAGCGGTGCTCGAAGGCGTCACCATGCAATTGCTGGAATCGCAACTCAACCAGGCCTTCAGTGAATCACAGGCCAGCGAACACACTATGCGTATGATCGCCATGAAAAACGCTACTGACAACGCCAACGACCTAATTGATGATTTGACGCTCGAATTTAACACTGCCCGTCAAGCAGCCATCACTCAAGAATTGGCCGAAATCACTGGCGGCGCGGAGGCTATCAAATGATAGAAACCGTAGAATTATTAGAATTCCATGAAGAGCACGAGCCAATTATTCGAGATATGGCATTTGATGTAATCAAGGCTGTCTACCCTTATTTATCATGGCGTGCTAAAAGAAGAGCCGGTCGGAACTTAACAGATAGTATTGAGTACATTGCTTTTGTTGAGGCGACGTATAAAGCTGGAAAATTTACTAATGAGCATACGGGCACCCTATTCCCCGCCGAAGAGGCCTCGCTAGTTCGTAATGAGATTTACGAAGTTGCTAAAAATGTCGGCGTCAGTACGTTAAGACGTTTATTGGGCCCGCAAGGTATTTTTAATGGCCTTTTAAAAGTACCTGGATATGATCATGGATTAGATTACGAAGAATTTGTTCATACCATTTCGGCACCTGATTACGCTGATAGATTTGCCGAGGCTTTTATTATGAAAGAAAGAGGAGAACTGTAATGGCGACAACAACTAATGAGAAAGTAAAAAAAGGTAAAATCAGCCAAATTGTGGGCGTAGTGGTAGATGTTGAATTCCCCGAGGGCCATTTGCCAGCGATTTACAATGCCCTCAAGGCGAAGATTGACGATGCCGAGTTGGTGCTGGAAGTAGCACAACACCTGAGTGAAAGTAGTGTGCGCACCGTGGCGTTGGGCTCAACTGACGGGCTAGAACGTGGTGCGGCCGTGACAGACACCGGCGACGCCATTAGCGTGCCGATTGGCAAAGAAACGCTAGGCCGGATGTTCAATGTGGTCGGCACGCCAATAGACGGCAAAAGCGGTACTTTCAAACAAACGGCACCAATTCACAAATTGCCGCCAGCTTTTATGGATCAGTCTGGCAAAGTTGAAATCTTGGAAACGGGCATTAAAGTCATTGACTTGATCTGCCCTATCACCCGTGGCGGTAAAGTCGGACTATTCGGCGGCGCCGGTGTGGGCAAGACTGTCCTAATCACTGAGCTAATTAATAACATTGCCAAATTCCACAAGGGTTATTCGGTGTTCGCCGGCGTTGGCGAACGTACACGCGAGGGTAACGATCTGTATCACGAAATGGCTGAATCGGGTGTGCTCGATAAAACGTCATTGGTATTTGGCCAAATGAATGAACCACCGGGTGCCCGTTTGCGAGTGGGCTTAAGCGGCCTCACGATTGCCGAAGGTTTTCGCGATCAAGGCAACGACGTGCTGCTATTCATTGACAACATCTTTCGCTTTACGCAGGCTGGTTCCGAAGTGTCTGCGCTGTTGGGTCGCTTGCCTTCAGCCGTTGGTTATCAGCCTAACCTGGCCCAAGAAATGGGTGCTTTACAAGAGCGCATTACCAGTACTAAAACTGGTTCAATTACCTCTGTCCAAGCGGTTTACGTGCCGGCCGATGACTTAACCGACCCAGCTCCCGCCACTACCTTTGCTCACCTGGATTCAACCATTGTGTTGAGCCGTGCCCTGACTGAACTGGGGTTATATCCGGCTGTTGACCCGCTCGACAGTTCGTCAACCATCTTGGATCCAGAAGTTGTTGGTCGTGAACACTACGAGGTGGCACGCGAAGTCCAGCGTGTCTTACAGCGTTACAAAGATTTGCAAGACATTATTGCCATCTTGGGGATGGAAGAGTTGTCGGACGAAGACAAATCAACCGTGGCCCGCGCCAGGCGGATCCAGCGGTTCCTGACCCAGCCATTTTTTGTGGCCGAAGTTTTCATTGGCAAGCCCGGTAAATACGTCTCGCTCAAAGACACGATTGCCGGCTTCAAAGAAATACTTGATGGTAAACACGACGACAAAAGCGAGTCGGCCTTTTACATGCGCGGCAGCACAGCAGAAGTTAAGGACGAAAAGTAATGCCTGGATGGAATGATGATTTTGAACGCTCGCCAACTCCTAGATATCCATGGACACCACCTGTACCTGTCGATGCTCAAGCTAGGTTTAGTGAGGACGTACGTACTGGTTGGGGTGATAGAACAGTTATACTCGATGAAGCTGGGCAAATGGTCGTAAATAACCAACCTACCTCTTCCGTTGAGTTTGGCGAACCGGGTGAAGTCGAAGAGGACCTATGATTCGGTTTGAGTTAGTCACCCTTGATGGTACCAAGTTTAGCCAAGATGTTTACGAGCTGGTCTTACCGACGCCGCTCGGTTACATTGGTGTGTTCGAAAACCATATGCCGCTAGTTAGTATGGCTGTGCCGGGGATTATCAAAGTTCGCCATAAAGCCGGTGACCCCGACAGTAAACTGGAACATTTTGCCACCAACGGCGGCATCATTGAAGTTTTAGATAATCGAGTACGGGTGTTAGTTGATGAAGCCGATCACGAGCAAGAAATTAATGAGGCGGATGTGCGCCGAGCGCACGAACGTGCCCTACAACTGAAAGCAGCCGCCAAAGATCATATCTCGCTCGATAAGGCTCAAAGTTTGGTTGATCGACACGCTGTGCGGCTAAAGGTTGCCGAAATTCGCCGCCGCAAACATCATTAGAGGTTGTGGCACACTTTTTTGTGCATAAGTCTATTGCATTTTATGGGTGCCGCCTCTATGCTTTAACTATTAGATATAAATGGAGGGAGTTCCATGTTTGAACGAAAGAATATAGCCATGGTGGTGGCAGAGTTTTTGGGTGCGGCAATATTATCAGGTGCTATTTTAGCCATGATTGCGCGAACGGGATTCCCGTTCTTTACAGCTGGCGCCGCAGCAGCCGTCTTTGCACTATTAATCTTGGCCTTTGACGATGTGTCAGGAGTTCACGCTAACCCAGCTGTGACCCTAGGACTTTGGACTATTCGTCGGATACCTACGCCACAGGCTATAGTTTACGTGGTTGCGCAAATGTTGGGTGGCTTAACGGCTTGGCATGTCGGCGAATACTTTATTCGCAGCCCTCTCAATAAGCTAGCAACAGGAGGAGTTAACTGGCGCGTCCTAATCGCGGAAGCCGTCGGAACTATGATCTTCGTGCATGGTATTGCTGCTGCCAGCTACAAACGCTACGAAACTACTAAAAAAGCGGCTGTCGAGGCCAGCGCTTTGTTTGTGGGAATTTTGGTCGCCTCACTCGGCGCCAATGGCTTGCTCAACCCGGCTGTTGCGCTGGGTGTTAGGTCTTGGAGCTGGGCATATGTCGTGGGACCAATTATTGGTGCCGTGGTCGGCCTGAATCTTTATGCCTGGTTGTTCGCCCCAACTAGCCCACTGGCAGAAATTCGAGCTACACGTTCTACTACAACTACTCGCAGTCGCAGCAACCGTACTAGTACTAAAGCTAAAAGCCGCCGCCGCTAGCGTTGGTAATAATCGGCTCCAGTTTTTGACTTGATCTCAGTCAATTAATCGGCTAACCTTTAATCACACACATAAGTGAGGGTTAAGGCGTGATCAGCTGGTTAAATCCAATTGACGCTTATCTTGAAAAATTCACTGGACGCGCTCCGCGGCTATCACTTAATACGCGCGATACTTTAGCGGAAGCCTGGCCCTGGATTGCTTTAATTAGCGGCGTCATCCAGCTGTTGGCAGCTTACTGGCTACTTGGTTTAACACGCATCACCAACACCCTTACTAACTACATTGACACCCTCTCGCGCGTCTACCGCACTGGTCCAATTGGCATCAGCGGTACGCAAAAAAGCGTTATCTACATCGGCGTGATCGTCTTAACTTTTGACGGCATTATGCTACTAATGGCCGTACCGGGTCTGCTAAAACGCTCTAGATCTGGCTGGGAACGAGTCTTCTTCGCCAGCTTGGTCAATCTAGCTTTCGCAATTTTAAGCTTGTTTATCGCCAACAACGGGCTTACCCGCTTTGGGATTGGCATTATAACCTCAACCCTTGCCATTTGCTTGTTGTACCAAGTCAAGGATCAATATCGTGATCGCAATTTTCAGCGGGCACGAGTTAGTAAACTCAACCGAACTGGCGCTGATTCAAAGTAAAAGGCATTATAACCTGGCTTCGGGACTAGGATTCGAACCTAGATTGCTGGGACCAAAACCCAGTGTCCTACCATTAGACGATCCCGAATAACAGGTTGATTTTAACTTATGTAGCGTCAGACTACAATTGTTGAATAAAAATCAAGCTTGTGGTTGCCTTCGCTGATAGGGTGCAGTAGAGTTGAGCTACATGACCAAAAAGATCAACCAAAATATAGCCGATTTTATTATGCCCATGGATATGAATGGTCTGCGTGGGCGCATGCTTTATTTGCCAGCCCGCACCACCAAACGGCGCGAGATCTTGGTGGTGTACGACCAGTTGGCTAGTATTGAAAAGTACGCCGAATTAGGGCGTGGACTAAATCGTTATGGCTCCGTCACACTGCCTGATCTACCAGGCTTTGGCGGTATGCAAAGCTTTTACAAAATTGGTCTGAAACCAACGCTCGACAATTATGCTGATTACCTGGCGGCTTTTGTTAAATTACGCTATAAACGACGGCGATTAACTATTATTGGGTTTGGGTTTGGGTTTGGGATAGTAACGCGTCTGCTGCAAAAATATCCATCAATTGCCAAACGAGTTGATTTGTTGGTTAGTGAGGACGGTTTAGTGCATCACGATGATCTAATGCCCCAGTTTGCACCGCAGTTTTTACGTTTGACCCAGAGAGTGGGTTCGATGATGCTACCTGGAGTTATGGTCCGACAACTGTGTCTGAATCCAGTTTTACTAAAACGATTAATTTTGGCGCGGTATGGTCGGCAACCCAAGACTGCGAGCAAACAAGCCGACCTCCAATTACAAGTTGAGGACAAAGTACGTTTATGGCGCCTGAACGATACCCGCACACACTTACGCACATCGGCCGAAATATTAGGACTGGATCTTTGCAACAAAAAAATTGAAGTGCCAGTTTATCACCTGGCACGCCAAGCGCGTGCCAACTCTAACTTAAATAATGTCGAACAACATATGAGAATTATCTACACCGACTTTATCCTGCTCAAAACTGGCCCAGCCAAATTGGCTAAAGCTAAACCATCTCTCTCGGTCAGTTTTATGTTGCCAGTCGGTTTTCGCAAACTTTTGGCCTAAAACATTTTACCTACAATAACGATTTGCAAATCAGCTAAATTATTCGGATAATACAACCTAATGAAGGTTACTAAAACGGAAATCACAATCTCTAATCAAACGATTGCACGGCTGGTTATATGGGCGGGCGTTATTGTGTTAGCGATTAAATTTTTAGCCGGTACTACCCATCCATTGCAGTTAATTTTTGTGGCTTTCTTTTTAAGTCTCGCCCTGAGCCCAGCTGTCAATGGTATTTCGAGGCGTTTACATCTGAAAAGCCGGGCCGCCGCTACCGGGCTGGCCTATCTGTTAGTGTTGTTATTTTTGGCAGTTTTCGTAACGACTGTCGTCCCGCCACTGGCGCGTCAAACTGTTAGTTTTGTGCGTGACGCGCCGACTACTTTGAACAGTTTAAAAACCGAGGATTCGACGGCTGGCCGGTTTGTGCGCAAGTATCACTTGCAAGATGACATTGATGGCCTAAGCACTAATTTAAGCGATCGAACTAAAAACCTGCGTGAGCCGGTCATAACCACCGCTGGTAAAGTGGGCAGCACCCTAATTTCGATTTTAGCTATTTTGGCCCTAACTTTCATGATGCTGGTCGAAGGACCGAGTTGGCTCAGTCGCTTGCTAAGCCTTCAGCCGGCTGAGAAGCGTGATCATTATCGTCAATTAGCTAAGCGGATGTACCGAGTTATTACTGGCTATGTTAACGGTCAAGTACTACTAGCCTTAATTGGTGCCGGCTTCGATTTTGTTGCGTTAGTTATTGCCAGTACGGTCTTGAATGTGTCAGTAAATGCGGTGGCTTTGGCGGGCATAATCGCCGTGACGGGCCTGATCCCAATGATCGGTCACACTATCGGCGCTTCATTAGTTGTGCTGGCTTGTTTGTTTGTGTCGGTACCGTTAGCGATTGTGATGGCTATTATCATGGTGGTTTACCAGCAGCTAGAAAATATAACTATCCAGCCCTACATTCAGGCTAAATATAACGAACTGACACCCTTACTCGTTTTTATAGCGGCCCTGGTTGGTATTAGTTTTGGCGGGCTTTTGGGCGGCTTTGTGGCTATTCCGGCAGCTGGTTGTGCACGCGTGCTCTTCCTCGACTACTACGAGCGTAAACACGGCACTACTAAATTACCGTCAGCGGTTTAAGCCCGCTGCCAGACTTGACCTAAATCAGTATCACGAACCAAAATCCCCTGCTGGGATAATTGTTGCCTTAACGCGTCTGCTTCTGGCCAATCCTGATTTTGGCGGGCTTGCTGTCGTGACTCGAGGTTGGTTTTAATGAGGGGGGTCACATCACTTTCCTGAACAAGGTCAAGACCCAGTAGCTCATCGACGGCATTTAAAAATTGCTCAAAATCATTTACCTGGGCAGGGCTAATTGATTTATCTAACACGCTGTTCGCCAGCCGACTCAGAATTGCCAGAGCTTGAGGCGTATCCAGATCATTTTGGAGCGCTGTTAATATTTCCTGCCGGATTTGTACAAAATCGTAATTAGATTGTTTAGCCAAGGGTTGCCAACGCATAACGGCCAAGGCCCGATAGTCAACTAGACGCTTTTGAGCCGCCGCTAAATTATCCCAGCTAAAATTTAACTCACTGCGATAATGAGCCTGAAGTGCCATCAGCCGGTAATCCAGTGGCTTAAAGCCGTGCTCAACCAGGTTGCTGAGCCTAAAAGCGTTACCCTTTGATTTCGACATTTTCTGTCCGTTAACTAAGATGAATTCATTATGCACCCACAAGTTGGCCAACTGGTGCCCAAAAGCAGCCTCGGTTTGAGCCATTTCATTGGGATGATGGGTGCCAATGTGATCGACGCCCCCGGTGTGGATATCAATCGGGTCGCCCAATAAAGAGTGAATAATAGCTGAACATTCCAAGTGCCAACCAGGAAACCCATCGCCCCATGGCGTCGGCCATTTCATGCTGTGATCAGCAAACCGACCAATAGCGAAGAACCACACTGCAAAATCATGCGGCGAGCGTTTGGCGGGATCACTCACCACCTCAGAACGGGCAGCTACTGCTTTGTCGGCGATTGCCTGGCCACTTAGCTGACCGTAGTCAGGTAATTGTGACACCTCAAAGTAAATTGCTTGCTCGGTTTGGTAAGCGAAACCTTTGTCGAGCAGAATTTTGACCATTTCAATTTGCTGATCAATGAATTCAGTCGCCCGGGCATAACTATCGTTGTATTTCTGACTATGATAAGCATTCGGGGCCAGCACATTTAAAGCCAGCATATCGCTCTTAAAAGCGTTAGTATAGTGGGCAGCTATGTCCCAGACAGTCTTCCCTTCACGCTGGGCGCCAGACTCAAGCTTGTCTTGGCCTTCGTCGGCGTCGGAGGCTAAATGGCCGACGTCGGTAATGTTCATAACATGCTTAACCTCAAAACCACTGGCTGTCAATGTGCGGCGCAACGTATCGTTAAAGATGGCGTTACGCAGATTCCCAATGTGATAATAATCATAAACTGTCGGACCGCAAGTATCTTTCCAGCACAGTGGGATCCGAAGCTTGGAATTCACGTGACTTGAAGTCGC
>JADMIO010787561.1_pt1 | contig 52770 bp, 45 predicted proteins | sample 8958161 | NCBI WGS metagenome assembly JADMIO01 (sample SAMN16585339, study PRJNA669376) | soil metagenome | isolation source: Crop rotation soil | place: USA: Cullars Rotation, Alabama | collected 2011 | reverse complement strand
CGCGACAACTTGTCCACGTGGAATTCTAAGCTTAGGATCCCAATGTGCTGGAAAGCGACAGCGCCCCCGGCGACGACCGACCGACGGCCGCAAGGACGACACTCCAGTGCGTCGTCATAAAGACCCGCGGCTGCGGGGGCTGCGCTTGCGATGAAAACGATGCCACTGGCGCGCGACCTCGCGAAGGTACGGACGGGGGCACGCGCCCCAGTGGACGCCAAGGTATCGCCGCGCCGCGGCGCGTCGCAAGCATGAAGTGTGGATCAGGAACGGGGTTCCGGGGTTACATACACCCTCTCCCCCGTGTACTCACGGGGGAGAGGGCAGGGTGAGGGGCGGCGCGGCGAGTTGCGCCCGCTTTGTCGTAGGCCGAGGACTCCCGCCACGGACCGAAGGTCCGTCACTTAGCCGCCGGCTTGCCGGCGGAAGGCGTTCGACGGGACGAGAGTCGCGAGTGTGCGAGCAGTTTCCGCCGGCAAGCCGGCGGCTGAATCATGAGGTTGCGCCGCATGGCGGACAAGATTGTCCGCCCTACGGTCTGTCCAGCGCAACTCTACCTTCCGCCCCTCACCCTGCCCTCTCCCCCCGGAGTACCGGGGGGAGAGGGTGAGAGGGAAGCACACACCAACTCCTTGTCGTTCCGCCAGAAGATCTGCTTGTTGGCGTACGCTGGATGACTCCAGACCACCTTCCGCCCCGCATCCACGTTCGCAGGATCGAGCAGATGCGTCCGGTTCACTTCTGCGTAACCCTTGGGGGTCAGGTCCGCCAGCACCAGGTCGCCGTGCTCGTTGGCGATGATGAACCGGCTCCCAGTCTCGCCGATCGGCGTGAGGAAGGCAGTCGTCCAGCCGACGCGTTCTTCGGTGTAGCTGGTCGCATCGGTGTTGGCCCAGACGCGGTTGCCCGTCGCCAGGTCGACGCACACGAGCGGGCCAGTGTAGTCGATGCCGTAGGCGTAGCCGCCGCGGAGCACGGGTGACGTGATCACCGCGTGGACGCTCTTGTTCCGCTCGATCCGATGCCAGAGGACGCTCGCCTTCGGCGCATCGTCGGCCAGCTTGAGCAGCGTCGCGCCGTCGTACTGCTCGCTGACCAGCAGAACGTCGCCGAGTTTCGCATCGCGCGTGAACTGCGGGGTCATGATCGTCCCGCCGTACTGCGACGGGCCCCACGCCTGTGTCCAGTAGACCTTCCCGGTTTCCGGGTTCAGCCCGTTGATACTCACAGGATTCCAGAGGATGAGCTGCCGCACGCCGCCGGCGGTGTGGATCATCGGCGGCGCGTAGCCGGGCTCCTTGGCGGGCAGGGCGCGCCAAAGCGTTTTACCGGTCAGCTTGTCGAACGCCGTCACAGTCGCGTCGGCATCGGCCGTGAGGCAGATCAGCTTGTCGCCGTCGATGAGCGGGTGCCCGGCGAAGCCCCACATGGGAGTGGGGGCGTTCTCGCCGGAGAGGAGTTTCTGCCAGAGGATCTTGCCGTCGGCGGCGTTGAAGCAGAAGAGGTGGCCTTCGGCGCCGAGGGTGTAGACGCGGTCGCCGTCGACGGTTGGCGTGGTGCGCGGGCCGGAGGGGTACGAAACGGTATAGGCGCAGTCGTATTCGTGATGCCAGATCTCCTTGCCCGTCGTCTCGTCGAGGCAGAGGACGCGCTCCTTGCCCGGGATCTTGCCCCGGTCGAACGCGCTGGCGGGCTTGGGGGCGTCCTTCTGCGCGACGCGGTCGGTCACATAGACGCGCCCGCCAGCGACGGCCGGGCCGGAGTAGCCGGCGCCGACGGGGGCGCGCCAGTTCACCTTGAGGCCATCCTTGGGGAAGGCTCCCAGCAGGCCGGTCTCCCGCCAGACGCCGTCGCGCTTCGGGCCGAGCCACTGGGGCCAGTCGTCGGCGCGGACGGCTGGAACGACCAGCAGCAACAGGAGACACAGAGCGCCTGACAGAATGCTGGAACGCCAAGACGCCAAGACGCCAAGGTAGGAGGAGAAAGAGTCGGGTATTGCGTCTTCCTCATCCTGTCTTGGCGTCTTGGCGTCTTGTCGTTCGTTTGATTGCTCCGCTCTCTCAGAAAACGTTAGAGGATTGCGCATGCGTCTCCGGCGTTGGGGTTTCCCTCCTATCTATGCCCAAGCGGCGTCGGCGTGAAGGGAGAAGCGGATTCTGGCACTTGTGCCGCCTGTGCTGCCGCGCCGGGGCAACCTTACCCCTTACCGGACCCTCAGCCACGCTCCCGAGCCCCGCCGCCCGCCGGCCGTGAGCTACTCTTGCGCCATCCCTCACCGCGCGCCTGCGTCACCGCTCGCCGGTGCCGGCGCGGCTTCGGGACCTTCATGGCAAGTCACTCTGGCTTTCACCGCGCGGTCAGCGCCGCGACGAAGTTGTTCTGCGCGGTCGAGCGGCTGGAAAGCCGCCGGCTGATGCACGGCGCTCATGTCGTCGAGCCGGAGGCGGCGCCATTCGAGGCGTTTGGCCTGTCCGAGGCAACTGCCGCGCCGCCGTCGGTCCCGCTGGCAGCGACCGGAACGAAGCACTCCCTCTCCAGCGTTCCCGCCCTGAGCAGCCGGCCCGGCGCGCCGGCGACGCTCTACCTCGACTTCAACGGCGCCACGACCGGCACGTGGGGCACATACTCGCCGGGTACCACGCCCGCCATGGATGCCGATGGCGATTCGTCGACGTTCAGCGACGGCGAGCTGGCGACGATCCGCGACGCCTGGGCGCGCGTCAGCGAAGACTTCTCCCCGTTCAACCTCAACGTCACAACCGTCGACCCCGGCGCCTATGCCAACTTCAAGGCGACGCGCGTTGTCATCGGCGGCAAGAGCGACTGGTACGGTTCGAGCGTCGCGGGACTGAGCTACGTCGGCGCGTTCAGCAATGAGCAGCCGAATCTCTCATTCGTTTTCGTCAACGGCGCCAACGAAGCCTACATGGCCGACATCATTTCGCACGAGGCGGGGCACTCGTTTGGGCTGGGGCATCAGGAGAGTTTTCGGGCCGACGGCACGCTGGCCGATGCCTATGCCGACGGCGACTCGACCAGCACGCCGATCATGGGCGGCGGCGGCGGCCGGGCCGTCTGGTGGCGGGGCGACAGCGGCGCTCTGGGCATGATTCAGGACGACGCCGACGTAATCGCCTCGGCCACCAATCGTTTCGGTTATCGCGCCGACGACCACGGCAACACCTCTTTCATGCCGACGTCCCTCCTGTGGGACGATGCGAGCAGCGCTTGGAGCGGATCGGGTGTGATCGAGACGCTCAGTGACCGCGACTGGTTCGGTTTCACAATTGCAAGCACCGGCGACACGATCGTCACCGTCAAGCCGGCCGCGCTCGGGCCGAACCTGAATGCGAGGGTGGAATTGCGCAACGCGGCCGGCGCGCTGCTGGCCTCCTACGACTCGGCGGACCTGGGCGAGAGCTTCTCGATGAACCTTCCGGCCGGCTCGTACCGCGTCGGAGTAATGAGCCACGGCAAGGCCGGCGATCTCGGGCAGTACACCGTGTCGGTGAGTCAGCCCGGATCGCTCCGGCCGCAGGATCCATTCGGCATCGCGCCGGCGTTGATCACGTCGAGCGGCGGCACCACGATTCAGGCTGAAGACTTCGACCGCGGCGGGGAGGGCGTTGCGTATCACGACTTGGACGCAGCCAACTCGGGCGGAGCTTATCGCCCGAACGAGGGCGTAGACCTGAAGTCAGACGGCAGCGGCGGCTACCGTCTCAGCGACACCCGGGCCGGTGAGTGGGTCGAGTACACGATCAACGCCGCCACGGCCGGCACATACAAGCTCGAACTCCGCGTCTCCAACTCCAAGAGCGGCGGGAAGCTGCACATCGAAGCAAATGGCGTGAACGTCACGGGAAGCCTGAGCATTCCCAACACCGGCAGCTTCAACTCCTTCACGACGATCTCGAAGACCATCACTCTCGGGGCCGGTCCGCAGGTGCTGCGCGTGGCGTTCGATGCGCTGCCTACCGGCGGGGACTCCGTCGCAGGGTTGAACTGGCTCCGATTCACAGCGGCAGGGGCAATCGCGTCGCCGGCGGCGGGGACGGTGCGTGTGACTTCCACGAGTGCCGCCTATGTGCGAGATGGCACTAGCGCGACGACCAACTATGGCTCCGACGGCAAGCTGGCGGTGAAAGGCTCGACGACGGGTGCGACGCGGCAGAGTTACCTGAAGTTTGACCTGTTGTCGCTGCCGGCAACGATCAAGTCCGCCACGATTCGACTGTACGGAAACCTGTCCGCGGCACTCGACGGCGGCGTGGGCATCGAGGTTTACGCGGCCGCGGACAAGGCGTGGGATGAGAAAACGCTGACGTGGCAGAATCGTCCCGGCACTTCGGGCTCATCGCTCGCGTCATTCAACGTCAGCGGCACCGCGGCGAAGTGGTACGAGATTGACCTGACGGCGTTCCTCCAGTCCCAGAAGGCGGCCGGCAGGTCTTCGGTGACGCTCGTCCTCAAGGGCGTTGGCAATACCAGCCCTTATGCTCAGTTCAACTCCGACGACGCCGCCAGCAACCGGCCGGAGCTGGTGGTGAGTGTCTGATTTGTCCCCTCTCCCCGAGTACTGGGAGAGGGAGTGGAGCTTGCCGCCAGACTTCACTTCGTCTGCTCATCCTCCGGCCACTTCCCTTCCACAAAACGCCTCCCCTCCAACTTCGCCGAGTCGATCACCACGTGCCTCACCCGTTGCCGCTTCCACGTGTATGTCACGTGGACCAGCCCGTCGCTCGTCTGGATGATCGCAGGATATGAGTACTCCCCCGGCTCACTCTCCAGCACGAGCGCCGCCTGCCAGTCATGCCCGTCTTTCGACACCGCGAGGTTCAGCGGCGACCGCCCCCGGCTGGTGTGGTTGTAGACGATCAGGTGCCGGCCGTCTTTGAGGGTGACGGCATCAATGCCGGAGTTGGGGTTGGGGAGTTGGCCGAGCGTCAACGTCCCCCACGTCTTGCCTGCGTCGTCGGACGAGATTTCAAACACCTTCCCCTGCCGCGTTCGTCCGACAGCGATCAGCTTCTCGCCACCGAGCATAAGGATGCTCGGCTGAATCGCCCCGATCTTCGAGCCATCGTTGACTGGCGGCGTGCTCGTCCACGTCTTGCCGCCATCGCTCGTGCGCTCGAAGCGGACGAGCCACTTGTCTTGGGCGCCGGGCGTCTCGGTGCTGGTCGGGCAGAGCCAGTCGCCGTTCGCCAGCTCAACCGACTTGTTCTTGATCGGACCGAGGATCCCGTCCGGAAGCCGGCGCGGCTCCGACCACGATCGGCCGGCGTCGTCGCTGGTTCGCATCACGCCCCACCAACGGTCGGGACTGGGACCGACCTTGTAAAACAGCACCAGCGGCCCCTTCGAAGGCTGGAACAGCACCGGGTTCCAGCAGGGGTAACGCTTCGTGTCCGACTCGATCCCATTGGCCACCTCCACCGGCGCCATCCACCTGCCGTCGCCCTCGCGTCGCGACAGCCAGATGCCGACGTCAGGGTTCTTCTCCGCAGTCCCTCCAAACCACGCGGCCAGCAACGTCCCGTCGCGGGATTGCACAATGGTCGAGGCGTGGCAACTTCGAAACGGCGCGGTCTCGAAGATGAACTCGGACGTCTGCACCGCAGGCGATTCCTTCGACGCGCCCGCAGCTCGGTCCGCGGAGGCGCAGGCGGTCAAGAGCAGCGCTGCCGGCGCCAACAATCCCACGAGTCTTCGAATGCGGCCTCGTCTCATCGTCGGTTCTCCTCGAATGGGTCAGGCAACGTTATAACGCCCCTCCGATGATCTGGCTCTTCGTCGCCGTCCGCGTTCTGGCCAATCCCGTCTCGAACGTCTTTCAGAAGGTCCTGACCCGCCGCGGCGCGAACGCACTGTTTGTCATCGCGGCGGCGCACGGACTGATGGCGCTGGGGTGCGTACCGTCGCTTCATTTTCTGAGCGGGCAATCGCAGACGTTCTGGATCAACGTGTCGATCAGCGCAGCGCTGGCGGTCGCAGGGAATGCCATGATCGTGCGTGCGCTGGAACTGTCGGATCTTTCCGTTCTCGGGCCGATCAACGCCTACAAGTCAGTCGTGAGCCTCATCCCGGCCGGGGTGCTGCTGCACGAGGTGCCTGGCGTCGCAGCGCTGAGCGGGATTGGCCTGATCGTGGCGGGGAGCTACGGGCTGGTGGAGCGTGCGCCAGCCCGTGGAGTGGGCGGGGCGGTGAGCCGCTTCTTCGGCGACGCAGGCATCCGCTACCGTTTCGGCGGGCTGGTCCTCTCGGCAGTGGAAGCCGTCTTCCTGAAGCTGGCGCTGAAGGCCTCCACGCCGCAGGCGACCTTTATCGCGTGGGCGGTGCTGGGGTTCGTCGTATCGGCGCCCGCGCTCGCGTTCTTTGGGCGCGATGACGTGGTGAAGCAGCTCTCGCAGTTACGGCAATCGCTGGCGGTCTACGCCGTGCTGGCGATGACGACAGCGCTGATGCAATACACGACGCTCGTGACATTCAGCGGCCTGCAAGTCGGCCCGGCGCTGGCGCTGTTCCAGCTCTCGTCGCTCGTCAGTGTCCTGCTCGGCTGGCACTTCTTCCGCGAGCAAGACATCCTCAAACGCCTGATCGCCTCCCTGGTGATGGCGGCCGGTGCGGCGCTCATCGTGATGGGGAAGGGTCATTAGTCAGTGGATCGCCTTTCGTAGGGTCCGCTTCAGCGGACGGACTTTCGTCGTGCCCGAGGAAGCCCGTCCGCTGAAGCGGCCGCTGAAAGCGGAACCTACTTACGGCTATGATTCTCCCTCTACGTGCCTCCCATGAACAATCGCCCCATCCTCATCCTCAGCGGCACCAACCGCCCCGGCTCCAACACGCTCAAGATCGCCAGGCTGCTCGAGCGCCACTACGCCGCGCACGGCACGCTCACTGACTTCTACAGCATGGAGCAGTTGCCCCCGGAAGTCTTCATGCCGGATGCTTACCGCACCAAGCCGCCGGCGTTCGTGGAAGTCCAGAACCGCGTGCTCAGCGCGGCCGGTCTGCACATCGTGACGCCGGAGTACAACGGGTCGTTTCCCGGCGTCCTCAAATACTTCATCGACCTCCTGAAGTTCCCCGAGAGCTTCGAGCGCAAGCCCGTCTGCTTCGTCGGCGTCTCCAACGGCGTCTGGGGCGGCTTGCGCCCCGTCGAGCAATTGCAGATGGTCTTCGCCTACCGCAACGCCTACGTCTTCCCCGAGCGCGTCTTCGTCCCGGCCGTCGGGCAGAGGTTCGATCCGCAGGGGAATCTGAACGACGCGGCGTTGGACGAACGTCTCAACAAGCAGTGCAAGGGTTTCGTCGAGTTCGCCTGCCGGTTCGCGGAGCAGATCCGGCGGGCGGAGGAAGAGGCGTGAGCAAGGCGTAAAACGTAAACCGTAAAACGTAAACACATGGGGTCAGTCCGATGACCTATGACGAGTGGGAAGAGACCGACTGAACCGAAAACCCGGCGGCAGTGGCGAGAAGTGACCCGCCTGATCTTATTACGTTTTACGTCTTTACGTTTTACGTTTTTCCCACCCCGCACTCGGGGCAGCGGTCTGGCGTGGCGCGGAGGTCGTAGCCGCACGCCATGCACTGGCCAGCCGCAACGCGCGAGCGGCGGCGGGCGCGGCTTCGGGCAACCAGGGTGATCCAGCCGGCCGGCGCGAGCCCGGCCGGGAGAACGACCGCCAACGCCGGCACCGAGCGCGCCACGGCCGGTGTTGTCGTGTCCGGACTGTAGTACGCCTTGGCGCGGGCCCTGCTGTTGAGCCTTGCCAGTTCGAGAGTGTGTTCGAGTTCCACCTCAAGGAGCGCCCAGCCAACGAGATCGTCGCTGGCTTCCACGTGAGCCATTTGCTTCACGAGCGCCGTGCGTGTCCGGGCGATCTCCCCGCATTCGTGCATGAGCCGCCGGCGCTCGAGCATCGTCCGCTCGCGTTCCAGGCGAAGCTGAGGCTCGTTGTCCAACACAAACCGCCCCCGCACCGACGCCAGTTGCCAAACCACGCCCGCGCGGCGGAACTCGAACGCCTTCGGCGTTTTCCGGCCAGCGAGCCAGAATGCCAACGCCGCGGCGCACAGCAGCACGGCAACGGCCGCGAAGAATCTGAACAGGCGCGAGAGTCGCACGCCGCCATCATAACGTCGGCGGCAGAAAAATGCGGAAGTTTGCGTCCTGCAAACCCGTGGCAAAAGGGAGGCACTCAATGAAATTAAGCGCCCACGCGGTCAATGGGTCGAGCGACCCCTGAATGTCCTTCGAAGAAATCTTTCTCGGGCGCTTGACTGCGAACAGACAGGTCTGTATATTCCTCCCATGGACGGCAAAAAGGAAACGTCTGGGGTCCGGCAACGCATCGTTGAAACCGCCGACCGGCTGTTCTACCAGGAAGGCGTCCGGGCGGTGGGCATCGACAGAATCATCGCCGAGGCGGGAGTCGCCAAGATGAGCTTGTACAAGCATTTTTCGTCCAAGGACAACCTGATTCTGGGCGTCCTGATGTACCGGGAAGAGGCCGTGCTGGCGTTCTTCCGCTCGGCGATCGAGCGTCACAGACGGAAGGCGAAGAACCCGGTGCAGGCCCTCTTCGCAGCTTTGAAGGACATGTTCGACTCACCGGGGTTCCGGGGCTGCCCCTTCCAGAACGCCGCCATCGAACTTGCCGAGCCCACCCATGGCGGCACCGAGTTCGTCCGCGGGCACAAGCAGCGCTTCGCCGAGTTTGTCCAAGGACTGGTGAAAGAGATGGTGGGCAAAGAGGCGGCGAAGGTCGCTCCAGCCGTGGCCATGCTGGTTGAAGGCGCCATCGTCACGGCCGTGATCCAGGGCAAAGCGGACGCCGCCGACGTGGCGCGTGACGCCGCATTGAAATTGGTCGGAAATGTGAAGGGCGCGTAACCCTTCTCTTTTTTTGGCAGGAACTATACAGACCTGTCTGTATCATCCGGCCGTCGTCTGCCTCGTCGGCAGAGGACGACCGGCCGTTTTGAAAGGGCACAGCCATGAAGATCGAGGGTTCAGTTGCAGTGGTGACCGGTGCGAACCGGGGACTTGGCAAAGCGTTTGTGGAACACTTATTGGCTCGCGGAGCAAGGCGCGTCTACGCGTCCGCCCGAGACCCGTCGAAGCTGCGCGATCTTGTGTCGGGCGGCGGCGGACGCGTTGTGGCGCTTCGCATGGATCTCACCGATCCTGCCAGCATCGCCGCTGCGGCCAAGACCGCGGAGGACGCCACGTTGCTCATCAACAACGCGGGTGCGCTGGAGTTCGGCAGCCAGATGTCGGCCGACATTGCGGGAATCGAACGAGACTTCGAGATCAATTATTTCGGGACGCTTCGGGTGACGCGCGCGTTCGTTCCCGCATTGGAAGCCAACCGGAACGGCGCGATCGTGAACGTGCTGGCGATCGTCTCGCTTGTGAGCATTCCCGGGCTCGGCGGATACTCGGCTTCAAAGGCTGCGGCTCACTCCCTGACTTTGGGCCTTCGCGGCGAACTGAGCAAACGGGGCATCAGCGTTCACGGGGCGTACCCCGGCCCGATCGATACGGACATGACCAAACGCGTCGATCGGCCAAAGGCGCGTGCGGCTGAAGTGGCGAGCGCGACGCTCGCCGCAGTCGAGGCCGGGGACAAGTACATTTTTCCAGAATCGATGTCCCGCCAGGTGTACGAGGGTTGGAGCAAGAGCCACGCTGAGGTCGAGGCCCAGTTCGGCGCAAGCATGATCGTCCCCGACGTCACGCTGGCACCGGAAGCGTGCCCCGCCACCGCGTCGAACCGGTATGCCACGTAACGGCCAGAGCAACATCAAACCCGTCAGAACTGACCGTCCACGAAAGGAGATTGAACCATGAAGTATTTCATTGACACGCATGACAAGACCAAGGGCAGTTTCCCGGCCGGCGAACTGAGCGAGGAGGAGTTCTTTGCGCAGTTTGACGCGCTGGAGGCGGCCGCGCCCCGGTTTGGCGTCGGTGCCCACGCGGCGCACGTCAGCCTGAAGGATGGCAAGGCGTTCTGCTTCATGTGCGGCCCGGATGAGGAGTCTGTCCGAAAGGCACACGAGGCGGTGAACCTGCCGTTCGACTCGATCACAGAGGTGAAGCGCGTGAGCGGCGCGGACATGCGGATCAGCATGGCGCGCCCGACTACGGCGAAATGACGGACCCTCGGCCCGAAAAAAATGGGCCGAAAAAATGGGAGGCGTACGGGAGGCGTACATCTTATTTCTCAAATTAGATGAGTGCTTTATATGTACGCCTCCCCTTTTTCATTTTCGGCGGTTGGTACGCCGTGAGGAGGCAGTTCGACTCTGGCGGCGGGCTCTGGCGTACGTTGAAGCCCTTGGAAGAGAGACCGTTTTGGAACGCCTCCATTCCAGGATCGCGGCGGCCGAGCAGGGTCGCGAACCTCAACTGGCGCCGACGGCGGAGGAGGCGAGGTAAACGTCTCAAGACGGGGTCGTGTCAAAGCCATCCGACGCTGGCGGGTACCCAAAAATAAGCCATATTTTAGACTTGACATTTAGGGGAGGAATTGTATGGTGGACGGTCGAGTACGAGACAGCGCTCGTTCGCATGCAGGCGGCTTTGGCAAGCGAAGCAAGGCCATTTCTGCGACGGAATCCGGTCCTCCGCTGCGCAAACCGGGTTCGTCGGTCGGCGGCGGGTGCGGGGGGGTGGGGGACGCTCAGCCGCAGGCTCGCAGCGGGTCAGATGTAGGCGCGGTGGGCCTACGGTAGGTCATGTGCGGACGCGGGGGTTCTCGCAGTTTCAAGCATTTTCACATAAGTGGAATGCGCGATCGGGGATCAGGAAGGCGGATCGTCTGCAATTCAGGACCGCACCATCCCCATCCATGACCCCATCGGCCACGCGATCTGCACGATCATGAATGGCCCGAGTTGATCGGTGAAGGGGTCGGTGAAATCGGGCGATTTCAGACCATCGCCAGGACGTCGGTGGTGTAGTTCGACCACCGGATCGCGAGGGCGAAGTAGACCGCCACCATCACCCACAACGCCGCCTCCGCCCGGCCGTGGCCGCGGAGGTTCCAGAAGATCAGGGAGCCGAAGGCGGTCAGGCCGATCTTGAAGAGGCACAGGCTGCCCAGGGCGTTTTGGGTGAGCAGGGCGCGGGCGAGGGGGTTGAGCTCATGGAAGGGGGTGAAGCGGTGGGCCCAGATCGTGAAGACCAGGTCGGCCGCGCCCAGGACCCAGAGGACGAGGAGGGCTTGACCGACCCGGCGGGATCGGGCGTCAGTCCCGTGGTCCGATGGCAGCGAATGCAACTGCAGCATAAGACTCTCCCCGGCTGTGCCATCGGCCGGATTCGACGCGCAGTTTACGGCGGCACTATCGGCGATCCGCGGAATGCGGACCGCGCGGTCGGGCAGATGTGAATCAGCCCGGCCGATGCCACGGCAAAGTCCGTGCCGACGTCACCGTCGGCATGGGCGACCGGCCGGGTTATCGGACCGTTGCTGCATTCATATCGCGGCAGCAGTCGAAAAATTCTCCGGCCCTGTTCCGGGCTGGAGATACGGCGAAACGGGTGCGGTTCGAATCGCACGGCGGCCGGGCGGGGAGGGATCGATGTGGGGGCGTGAGACTGACTGCGGTTCCGGAAAAGCCCGAACGACCGATAACGTTTGGCCGCGACAGGCTGTCGAAGGCGGACGTTCATGTGCCGGTGCGGAGGGCGAGGATCAACTCGATCTCCCCCTTCGGCCGGCTGAGCTCCTGGGCAATTTCCTGGATGGAGAGGCCTTGGTCGGCCAGTTCATAGACCTCCAGGTGCCGCGGGTCGGGCGGCGGAGGGGCAGAGGGAAGGGCTTCGGAAGGCGGGTCAGAAAAAAGTGAAGTAGGAATAATCTGTTCGTCCGGCGGAAGCGTGGTGATCCCGGCCGCTGCGCGTTTGAGCGTCGCGATCCGGTCGTCTGCTTCCTTGATGAGCAGCTCGAGCTTGGCGGCACGGGTGTCGAGCTGGGAGGTCATCTGGCGGGCCATCTCGCTCATCTCGACCAGCAGATTGCTCATGTCGCGCTCGACTGCCCGCTGCTGGGAGAAGACCGAGGCGCCGGGCGGCTTGTCCAGTGGGTCTTTGCGCCCCTTCTTGCGGAGCGGGCGAATGAAGAGGAGGTAGACGACCAGAAACGCCGCGAACGCCAACCCGGCCGCGACGCGTGGCGAGGCGGGGTCAAGGTTCATCTCCGACAAGAGTAGAAGTGGACAGCCCATCCGTGAGTCCGCGCGGCCCGGCGTGAGAAGACGTGTATCCGAGCGCCTGCCGGGTCCGGTTACGGCACACATGGTGCGCATCAGCCCGGACAGATCAAGGAAGGAGGGTTGGATCGAGGGATCGAGTCGGGATCGGGTTCAAGGTCAGCGCTTCACCCCGGCCGTCAAGATCGGTAAATGCGGGCGAAATCATCGACGTCGGTCTGGCAGGGTTGGCGGTGGGGGGGCTTGCGCCTGGAGCGGGCCCACCATGCTGCGAGCAGGACGATCACGAACAGAACGCCGAATACGAGCACGGCGTCGGCTGGAACGTCGATGGCAGCGAGCGAAGGGGCGTTCATGGCAAATCGCGGCTACCCGCCGGGGGCAGCAGCCGGCGACCGATAATATACCGCCCGCCCGGCCGGGCGCATCGCAAAAAAGGTCGATCGGCTGCCGGATCGACATCCATCCGCCAAGCGCGGTGGCGTGCTAAGATAGGCGACGATGTCCACCAGACCGAGCCAACGACGCACCGAATTCGACGTGATCGAGCCGATCGGCAAGCGGGTCGTCGTCCGCAAGGACGACAACAAGCGGCAGACCAAGAGCGGCATCGTCCTCCCCGACAGCCACGAGATCCCCGTCATCACGGGGCGGGTCATCGCTATCAGCAAGGCAATCGAAAACGACGAGGACCAGACGATCCGCCAGTACGATAAGGTTCTTTTCGACCCCCGAGAGGCGATTCCCGTCGAGCTCGAGCACGACAACCGGCTGTTCGTCGTCGCGCTCGATCGAGTGTTGGCGATCTTCCGACGATCCGATCCGGCGGCGGCGAAGCCGACGATCGAGGACGAATGAGCGTGCAGGATGGTCCACGCGCTAGCCCATGGTTTCGATCCGTGTCTCTTGATGGTTGTCGGTGTCGTTGTCGGTCTGATCTGGTTCGCCATCGTTGCGGGCAACGTTATCGCGGTGGTGGGAAACGCCATACTGGCTCGTCGCGCCAAACGGCGGCGCGGCTTTTGGGTGTTGCCGCCTGATTACCGTCGGAGTTGAGCACCGTGACTCCGGAACTTCCCGAAGCCCCGAACGTACGCATCATCATGAGCAAGAAGATCGTCCTCGTTGGTCATTGCGGTCCGGATAGCAGCTATCTTCGCATCACGGTGGCGAAGGCCGTTCCCGGCGCGCAGGTCGTCTCGGCCGACGACGATGCGTCGCTGGGGAAGGCGCTGGGCGACGGCGTGGATCTCCTGCTTCTCAACCGTCAGCTCGACTACGGCTTCGACGAAACCGAGGGCGTCGGCCTGCTCAAGCGGCTGCGCAAGATCTACCCGGAACTAAAGGCGATGCTCGTCAGCAACTATCCCGACGCCCAGGCGGCGGCCGTCGCGGAAGGGGCACTGCCTGGGTTTGGCAAGCGCGATCTGGGCTCGCCGCGAGTGGCCGAACTGATCCGCGGCGCGGTCGAAGCGAGCGCTGCGGCCGCGAAGGCGTAGTCAGGACAGCAAATGCAACGATGCGGTCTCGCGGTGCGTTGCTTCCGGTCCGCCCTTTGCATGACCGGCAACGCGATGAACCGTTTCGCCGCTTCCGCGATTTCCGGTTTCGCTGCGACCGCGCCGATGACCGGCGCGATGAACCTCATGCACCGCTGGCTGCCGGTGCACGAGCGATATCCGCTACACCCGCACATCATTTCGATGCGCCTCGCCAAGGCCGCGGGCGTTCATGGCAAGATGGGCCGTCGCCAGCGCCACGCGCTGACGCTCCTGAACCATTATGCCTACGGTACGTTCGCCGGGAGCGTCTTTGGATTGATCGCGCCACGCGAGCGCGGACCGGCGGTTGCCGTCGGGATCGGCTACGGATTGTTCGTTTGGGCCGGGAGTTACCTGGGGCTTCTGCCCGCTTTGGGCATCCTTCAGCCCGCGACAAAGCACCCTGCGCGGCGCAACGCGCTGATGATTCTCGCCCATCTCGTGTGGGGCGCCAGCGTTGGCGTGCTCGTTAGCGTGTTGCCCGATGCTCGCGGACAAGAGCGGTTGTCGCTGTCGCCAGGAGAAGCTTCTCGCCCGTCGGCTCCGGCACGAACAGCATTGCGCCCGAATTCGACAGGTGCGATGAGCTGATGAATGCTCTCATCGGTGCACCTTGACCCCCACCTGCCGGCAGTACTTCAGCACCGGGCAGGTCGAGCACTTCGGCAGGCGGCCGGTGCAGACGAACTTCCCGAATGGCACGAGCAGCTTGTTGATTTCCACCCAGTACCGCCGAGGCAGCTTCGCCTCCAGCGCAGCCATGCTTTTCTCCGGCGTGCTCGCGTGAATGTAGCCCCAGCGGTTGGTCACGCGGTGAACGTGAGTATCGACGGGCACGCCGCTCGGCTCATTGCATGCGATTCCCAGTACGAGGTTTGCACACTTCGGTCCGACGCCGTTGAAGCTGATGAGCGTGTTGAAGTCGCATGGCAATTCGCCGCCGAAACCGCGGACGATGCGCGTGGCGATGCCTTGGATGGTTCTTGCCTTTGGCCTGTGGAACGTGCAGGCGTGGATCAGCTCATCGATCCGCTCAACAGAGAGCTCGGCGACCTGATCGGGCGTTCGCGCGACTTTGAAGAGCTTCAGCGATGTCGGCAACGACACTTCTTCCAGCGTTCGGATCGTGATGATGCACGCGATGAGGATCTCGAACGGCGAGCCATGGCCGCGTTCCGCAAGCTCGAAGAGCACCGCCTTTGGCTTGTCCGCGACGGCCGCACGGAGACGACGCATCACGTCGGCGATGTCAAAGGGGAGCTTGCGGCCGAGTCCCCTGCGGGAGTTCGGTTCAACGGTTGGAAGTCGGGATTCCGTTCGCATGACGTGCCTTCCTGGCTCATCGCCACGATACGGCGCGCGACTCCCGCTGTTAGCGTCAAAAACAGGCAAGGACGTGACGAAAGTCCAAAACAAATCACCCCGCGAGACGCGCGTCTCGCGGGGTGCCGAAGAAGGCAGTGATTCGCTTCGAGATGGCGGTTATGCCGCATTCCCCTGCGCTGGCTTAGGGGAGACCGTCATAGGCGTCGCAGCCACCACGATCTGGTTCTTCCCTTGCGCCTTGGCTTCGAACAGCGCCCCGTCGGCGGCGCGGAGCAGGTCGGGCAGATCGCTCATGCCCCGGGTGCGCTCCGCCACGCCGGCACTGATCGTCACGTGACAGTCAGGTGCCGGCTTGATGCAGGCCTCGATCCCGCGGCGGCAGCGATCCAGCGCCGGCAGGATGTCCTGCGCCCGCTCGTCGGGGAAGACCAGCAGAAACTCCTGCCCGCCCACGCGGCACGCCACGTCAAGCTCCCGCACCGCCCGCCCGAGGGCCGCGCCCACCTGCACCAGCACCGCGTCGCCCGCCTCCGGGCCGTAGGTGTCGTTAAGCTTCTTGAAGTCGTCCACGTCAACTATTGCGATCGACAGGTCGTGATCGTGCCGGCTCGCCAGCAGCCAGACCTCATCGAGCCGCTCCAGCCCATAGCGGAGGTCGCGCAGCCCGGTCTGCTCGTCCGTGTTGCTCATCTCGGTCAGGCTCGCATGCACCCGGCTGCGGCGCCAGTTGAACAGCCCCTTGCGGTAGCAGCGTTCGATTGCCTTGTGCAGGTCGAGCGCCCGCACGCCCGCGCGCAGCCGGGCGAGCAGTTCGTGTTCGGTGACCGGCTTGCCGAGGAACTCGTCGACGCCCACCTCCGCGGCGGCCATCAATCGGCTGCGGGGCGAGTGGGCGGTTAGCATGATGACGTGGGTGAAGTGGGTGTCTTTGAGAGTAGCGATCGCGTCGCGGAGGGCGGGGCGGTCGGCCTCAGGCATCTTGCCGAGGATCACGATCTGCGGGCGGTGCCCGACCAAGGCCCGCACCGCGCCGGCGGCATCGGCGGCGATCAGCACGGGGAACCCCGCCTCGCTGACCATCCGTTCGATCGGCCCGCTGGTCGCGGGGTCGACGTCCGCGACGAGTACCTTGGGCGTTTCCGGCAGCTTGCTCATGAATTCCCTTCCGACTCGCGGGTTAGCGTGCGTAGAGACAAGGGTGCGCGCGATCGAGGCACGTCCCGCATAAACATCATCGGACGTGGGGGGAAGGGCGTTGAAAGGATTGAACCATTGAATAATTGAATCAGGGAATCCGTGCGGAGGTCCGATAATCGAACGGCTTGTCATCCGCCTTCGCCGCCTCCATGATGCCGGCCCATGGCAGCGACTGCATCTTCGGAAACGCCCGGTCCCGATCGCCCGCTGCCGGGGGCGCGGGCGGCGCTGGTGCTGCTGCTTGGGATCAATCTTTTTAATTACGTCGACCGCTACATCCTGGCCGCCCTGGAAGACCCGATCAGCAGGGAGTTCGGCGTCTCCAAGGCGAAGATGGGTTTGCTCGTCCCCGCGTTACTGCTGACTTATATGGTCGTCTCGCCGCTGTTCGGGTGGCTGGCCGACCGGAAGCCGCGGTGGGCGCTGATTGGCGTGGGCGTCATTCTCTGGAGCCTGGCCAGCGGTGGCTCGGGCTTGGCAGCGTCGTACGGCGTCCTCTTCCTGATGCGCACGTTCATCGGCGTCGGCGAGGGGGCGTATGGGCCGGTTGCGCCGACGTTGATTTCAGACCTGTATCCCGTCGCGGTCCGCGGGAAGGTGCTGGCGTGGTTCTACGCCGCGATCCCGGTCGGCAGTGCGCTCGGCTACGTGCTCGGCGGGTTGTTCGTCGCGGGCAATCACTGGCACTGGGCGTTCCTGATCACGATCCCACCCGGCGTGCTGCTGGGGGCGTGGTGCTTCTTCATGAAAGAGCCGCCGCGGGGCGTCAGCGACGCCGTGACCGTGAAGCGCAAGGCGTCGATGCGGGATTACCTGCTGCTGGCGCGCATCCCATCGTATACGCTCAACTGCGCCGCGATGACCGCCATGACCTTCGCCATCGGCGGAATCGCCTTCTGGCTGCCGAGATACCTCGACGGTGAGCGCGGGATCGATCCCACAAAGGCCCGGCTGGCGTCGGGCGGAATCGTCGTGGTCGCCGGCTTGTTCGCCACCCTGCTGGGCGGCGTCGTCGGAGACAGGCTTCGCCCGCGCTACGGCGGTTCCTACTTCATCGTCTCGGCGGCCGGGATGCTGCTCGGGTTTCCGATGTTCCTGGCGGTGCTCTTTGTGCCGTTCCCGCTGGCGTGGGTCTTCCTGTTTCTGGCGGTCTTCTGCCTCTTCTTCAACACCGGCCCGAGCAACACCGCGCTGGCAAACGTGAGCCCGCCGGCCGTTCGGGCAACGGCGTTCGCGATCAACATTTTCATGATCCACCTGCTCGGGGACGCGATCAGCCCACCCATCATGGGATGGATCGCCGATCGCTGGAGCATGACGGCGTCGTTCGGCGTTGTCTCCGTGATGTTTCTCCTGGGGGGCGGTTTGTGGTTGTGGGGTGCGCCCTACCTTGCGCGTGACACGGCGCTGGCGCCGACAAGGCTTGACGGCCCAAAGGCGCTTGAGGTCGCGGGGCCGACTTGAGCGGCAGGGCAAGGGGCGGCTGAGCTCCTTGCTCGTCAAGCGTTGCATGGCGAGACGGCCCGCCGATTCACTTCGCTCTCGTTGGCGTTCCCGCGCGTCCCTTGCCCGCGGCGCGCTGAGACCGCCCGATCTCCTTTCCCATCGCGCCGGGGCCGCGCTTGGTCCGCGCCGGGCTCGGCGGGCGGTTGACGGTCCGCGACGCGCCGGAGGTGGTCGAGCCGGCACCCCCGCCCGAGGAGCGGGCAACATGCGAGCGCGTACGCGCCGCGGGCGACTTTGCATTGCCGCCCCGCGCTGTGGTCTTGACCTGACTCGTCGACCGCTTCGTAGCCATGGATCGCCTCCAATCGTTTCACCGCCGTCGGCGAAACGGATGCCAAGCATGCGGGCGGCCTGGCTTGATGATGCCATTCTGGCAGGGTGGCCGGCGAGGCTCTTCCATAACCAGCAAAATGGCAAGGGCTTATCTCGATGCTGCTGCGGCACGGGCTTTGTCAATGTGGGGCGGACGCGCGCCATCGCCTGATCCGTCTGCCCGTCCGAGTCCGCGTCACCACGGAGAGCAATCATGAGCGCAGTTGCCGAAGCACCCGCACCGCAAACGATGGAGTTCAAGACGGAGCTCAAGCAGCTCCTGGACCTGATCATCCACTCGCTTTACACGAAGAAGGAGATCTTCCTCCGCGAGTTGATCAGCAACGCGGCCGACGCCATCGACAAGCTGCGCTTCGAGGCGCTCAAGCGTCCCGAACTGCTCGAAGGCGGCCCCTCGGGCGACTTCAAGATCAAGCTCACCCCTGACGAGAAGGCGCAGACGCTGACCGTGAGCGACGACGGGATCGGCATGACGCGCGAGCAGATCGTCGACCACCTCGGCACGATCGCCAAGAGCGGCACCCGCGCCTTCCTCGACAGCCTCAAGGCCGCCGACGCCCAGCAACGCCCGGAACTGATCGGGCAATTCGGCGTCGGGTTCTACGCCTCGTTCATGGTGGCTGACCGCGTGACCGTCATCTCGCGCGGGGCTGGGACGGGACCGACCGACGCGGTGAAGTGGACCAGCGACGGCCAAGGCGCCTTCACCGTCGAGCCCGCGGAACGCGCAACGCGCGGGACCGACGTGATCCTCCACCTCCGCGACGACGCGAAGGAATTCACCTCGACCTGGCGGCTGCGCGAGATCGTCAAGCGCTACTCCGACTACATCGAACACCCGATCGTCATCGACGTCGAAGAGGAAAAGGACGGCAAAAAGGAGACGCGCGAGGAGACGCTCAACAGCCGGCAGGCGATCTGGCTTCGGAACAAGAGCGAGGTGAAGGAGGAGGAGTACAACGCGTTCTACAAGCAGATCGGCCACGACTTTGACGATCCGCTCAAGACGATCCACATTGCGGTGGAGGGTGGCGTGACCGACTTTCGCGCGCTGCTGTTCCTCCCCAAGAAGCGCGGCTTCGACTGGATGGCGGGGCCGGAGAAGAAGAGCAGCATCGACCTCTATGTGCGGCGCGTGCTGATCCAGCACGAGTGCGAAGAGGTGATCCCGCCGTACCTGCGGTTTGTGAAGGGCGTGGTCGATGCGCTCGACCTGCCGCTGAACGTGTCGCGCGAGACGATCCAGAACGACCCGCGCCTGGTGAAGATCAATAACAACCTGGTCAACCGCGTGCTCAAGACGCTGGAAGACCTGAAGGCGAACGAGGCGGAAAAGTATCAGGAGTTTTTCAAGGAGTTCGGCAGCTACCTGAAGGAAGGGGCCGCGACCGACTTCGCCAACCGCGAGCGGCTGGCGGACCTGCTGCTGTTCGAGTCATCGAAGACCGAGGCCGGCAAATTCACCGACCTGGCGAAATATGTCGAGGGGATGAAGCTGGAGCAGAAGGAGATCTACTACCTCACCGGCGATTCGCGCGAGCTGCTGGAGAACAGCCCTTACCTGGAGGCGTTCAAGGCCCGTGGCGAAGAGGTGCTGCTGCTGACTGAGCCGATCGACGAATACCTCGTCTCCTCATTGCACACCTACAAGGGGAAGGACCTTAAGCCGGTCGACCGTGGCGACGTCGGCGAGAAGCCAGACGAGGAGCAGAAGAAGGCGGCCGCGGAAAAGCTCAAGGGGCTGACCGAGGCGCTGAAGTTGAAGCTGGCGAACGACGTGAAGGACGTCCGCGTCACGACACGCCTCAAGGAGAGCGCCGCGGTGCTCGTCGCCGACGAGCACGCAATGAGCGCCCACATGGAGCGCCTCTTTCAACGGATGGGCCGGGGCGAGGAAGTGCCCGCGACGAAGCGCATCTTGGAGCTGAATCCGGAGCACCCGGTTGTGCAGGCGCTGCAGAAGCTTGCCGAAAAGGACGCCAGCGACTCGCGAATCGAGACGTACGGGCGACTGCTCTACGACCAGGCGGTGATCGCCGAAGGCAGTCGGATCAAGGATCCGGCGGCGTTCGCGAAGCGGATTAATGAGCTGATGGCGAAGGCGGTGGGGTGAAAGAAAAGCGCGTAGTGCGTAGTTCGTAGTGCGTAATAGGACGAGGCGCAACGCCCCTGTGCCTCTTTCTCTTCTTACGCACTACGCACTACGCACTATGCACTACGCACTGCCGTTCATTTCTCCCCCGCGTACGTCCGCCCGATTACCTCGACGATCTTCCGCTTCACCTCCAGCGGGTCGACCGCGCCGGTGTTGCGGTAGATCACCTTGCCGTCCTTGCCGACGATCAGCGTGAACGGCACCGGGCCTTCCCACGTCTTGTCGAGGGCCGCAACCAGCGCGTCCTTGTCGTCGCTGGACCAGATGTAGTTCTTGGCGCCGCCGAGGTGCTTTTCCTTCAGCATCTTCAGCGCCGCGTCCTTCTGCCCGACCTCGTCCATGCTGATCGTGACCAGCTCGAACCCACGCTTGCGGTACATTCGCTGCATCGCGACGAACTCGGGCAGTTCCTGCACGCACGGCCCGCACCAGGTCGCCCAGACGTTGATCACACGCACGCGGGGCGCGTCCGGCCCAGCGTTGGCGGCGAGCGCCTTCACGCCTGCGGCGTCGATCCCATCGAGCTTCACCGGAACGGCCGCGATCTCGTCCTGCTCCTGCTTGAGGGTGGTGGACTTCTCCTTCCACTTCGTCGAGCAGCCAAAGACGTTGGTCTTCGCAACCGCGACGTCCTTGCCTGCGAGCAGGGCGTCGATCGCGTTGCGCAGGTCGTGGCTCTTGACGGTCTTGACCTCCGAGTCATCTATCCGGCCGACGTAGCGGAGCTTGCGCGGGGCGTCGAAAAGATAGCAGTGCGGCGTCGCCTGCACGCCGTAGGCGAGGCTCGTCTGTTGCGTCTCGCCGTCGTAGAGGTACGGGAACGTGAAGCCGGCGTCCTTGGCGCGGATCTTCATTTCCTCAAAGGAGTCCGACAGGTCGGTGTACCCCAGCTCATCGAGCCGCACCGAGCCGGCATCGTTTGGGTTAATCGCCACGAGCGCGAGCCCCTTTTCCTTGTAGTCGGCCTGGATCTGCCGGATCCGCGCTTCATACGCCTGCGAGGTGGGGCAGTGGTTGCAGGTGAAGAGAACGAGCAGCAGCTTGGCGTCCTTGAAGTCGGCGAGGGAATAGGTCTTCCCGTCGACACCAGGGAGCTTGAAGTCGGGGGCGGGGGAGCCGACTTCGAGGGTCTTGACGTTGGCGGCGTGAATCGACGCAGCAAGGGGGATGATGAGGAGGACGGTGAGCGCGATTGCGGAGAATCTCGACATGATGGGTGAACCTCCGTGGAAGATTCTACCGAGAGCGGCAGGTTTTTGCTGGTCTAAGCGCCGATGTTCCTACATGCGCGGCATTGCGCGTGGCGCGGGCGTCTCGCCCGCTTCCTCGTCATTGAAAGGGAAACGCGGAAGAGATGCCCGCGCCACGCGCAGAGACGGAAGTCTCATACCATCCCCGGTCCCATCGTGGGGCCGGCAACGCGCGGATGGAGTGTTCCATCTTCGCCCTGCTCCCACCGGATCGGGTCGACGAACATCCGTCTGGCCGTCCGGTTGGCGTCCCAGGCGTGGTAAACCATGAAGGCGGTCTTGCCGTCCGGGCCGAGGACGACGCTGTTGTGGCCGGGGCCGAGGATCTGTCCTTCGATTCCCTTCAGAACAGAAGGGCCTTGGGTGTTCCACTCGTCGACGTAGGGGCCCAGCACGTCGTCCGCGACGCCGTAGCCGACCCCATACTGCGGCGTTTGCCAGTTGCCGCCGCTGTAGAAGCAGTAGTAGCGCCCCTGGTGGTGCCAGACGAACGGCCCTTCGACCGTGTGCCAGGCGTCCCAGATCTTGCCGTAGAGCGGGCGGTTGCGCTCATAGATTTGCCAGTCGGCCCCGGCGCGCAGGACCGGGATCGCCTCGCCGCGGGTAGAGCGCATGTCGTCCGCCAGCGGCGCGACGGCCGTCCCCGTGCCAACCCGGCCGCCTTCGAAGAAGTCGGTGGCGAAGAAGAGATACCACTGCCCGTCGGCCGGATCGCGGAAGGGGCTGGCGTCAATGCAGAAGGCGTCGGCGAGTGGTCCGGTGATCTGGATGCGTCCAAGATCCTGAAACGGGCCTTCGGGTTGCTCTGCGACGGCGACCCGGAGCCGGTGAGTTTCATCGCGCCCGCCGGTGGCGGCGGAGTAGTAGAGGTAAACCTTCCCGTCGCGGATTGCCGCCTCCGGCGCCCAGTAAGCGGTGAAACTTTCACCGCCCTGCGGCTTCAGATCCGGTAAGGCGCCTCCGACGTACTCCCAGTGGGCGAAGTCGGCGCTGCGCAGGATCGGAAACTGCCGCCCGTCGCGCTCCGGCCCATGGCCGGTGCCGTAGGCGTAGTAGACGCCGTTATGTCGGATGACCATTGGATCGGCGAAGTAGCCGGGATAGACGGGGTTGGCGTAGGTGAAGGGCATTGGCGAGAGTTTTGGAGTTTAGAGTTGGGAAAGGGATGCGGCGAGCGGTGGAATTTCCAGAGCGGACGATACTGGTTGGGAGAGCGGCGGTGAACGTGGGATTCGCCGGTCAGGACGTTCGCGACCTGAAATCTACAATGGTAGACGCGTTTGCTACTTGCCAAGGCGGTAGGGGGCATCGATAGGATCTGTTAACTCGGATCAGTCGCGTCGGACGAGAACGAGAAACGCAGCGGCGAATAAGCGCCTGTCGCTGCGCCCGAACCCCGGCGCGGGCGGCGATCCTGATTGAATGCTTCAACCGGCTTGGTGGATGTTTACACCCGCCGGTTCGCGGAGGTTTGCTCATGCTAGCTCGATTCTGTCACCCGTTGGCGAGGGGCGCTTCCGCGCGTCGCCACCGCGGCCGCGGTTTTACGCTTGTCGAACTCCTTGTCGTCATCGGGATCATTGCGATTCTCATCTCTGTGCTGATGCCAGCACTCAGCCGCGCGCGCAGTCAGGCGAACCAGGTTAAGTGTGCCGCCAACCTTCGCCAGATGGGCCAGGCGATGACGATGTACCTCACGCAGTGGAAAGCGTACCCCGGGTGCAGCGGCTATAACGGTTCCGTCTACTACGCCGTCTGGCCGACGCGACTCCGCGCGTTTCTCAACAATAACCAGGGCGTCTTTCTTTGTCCGTCCCAGGAAGCTGGGTTTGAATGGCCGGTGCAGAGCTCGGGCGGTAACGCCAGCGCCGCTGATGCCCCTTACGGGTACAACGCAGGTGAAGCGCTCCTTAATGTGTTCACGGTGGCTTTTTCCTACGGTTACAATGACTGGGGAAGCTACAACGTATCGGGCAATCATGGCTTGGGTGCGGACGTAGGCTTTCCCAACGGAACTCCCTACGTAAAGGTCGGGCGCGTCAAAAAAGCCGCAGAGATGATTGCGATCGCAGACAACACCTGCGATGGGCAATGGGACTTCAACGTTGATCCATGGGATCTCAGGGAGGCGGTCGGGAAGATCCATAACAAAGGGTGCAACGTCTTGTTCTGCGACGGACATGTGAGTTGGTACGCCCAGCAGGAGCTCATGCTGGTTGGTCCGGGCGCCCCGAGTTCAGGTACCCCACGATTCACAAACACTGCTCGGATGTGGAACAACGATAACGAGCCATAGAACAGTCTGTTTCCGACTGCCTCCCCAGACACCTCGGGTCGATCCCGCTTCGTCACATGGCACGCAACCTTATTATCGCTGTGGTCGCGCTGTTCGTGATTGCCGCGGTGGTGGCGTACTTTTCGTTCCGCACCGACCCAAGCTTGTCAGCCGCGCCGGACGGGACTTTCTGGGTCTGCGTGAATCCGTCGTGCGGCAACACGTTCAACCTGTCGCTCAAGGAATTGGCGGAGCACCAACGGGCGCATTTCGGTCAGCCGGTGCCGTGCCCGAAGTGCAAACAGCCGGCGCTTCGCGGCGAAAAGTGCCCCAACTGCGGCAAAGTGTTCGTGTCTGACCGATCGATGATCTGTCCGAGTTGCAAGACGGTGCTCGGACCACCGAAGTAGCCTTCGGACGAGCCAAGGGCGGGGAGTAAAGCGGCCGGCCGATTCGAGGATCTGCCGGCCGTCTCACATTGTGCTGATCGCACGTAGCGTGCTGATTGCACTCAGTCCAAAACCTTCACCTTCACCGACTTAAAGTGCACTTCGCTCCCGGGGTCATGCGCCTGGATCGCGAACGTGCCGCTACCGATCTTCCGGCCGGGCATGTCCTTTGGCGGGGTCCAGTCGTCCGGCTGGGTCCAGTCGGCAGTCGTCTTGCCGTTGACTTGGATCACGACGTGCTTGTCCTTCACCTCGATGTCGTAGGTGTACCACTCGTTGTCCTTCACCGGTGAGGTGTTCATCACGTCTTTCACCGCATACAGTCCGCCCGTTTTCTTCACGTCGGTGTGCGTCTGGTTCACCTGCACCTCAAAACCCTGTGCCGGCCAGCCTTCGTCCTGGAACTTGGTGTGGAAGTAGATGCCGCTGTTGGCCTTGGGCTTGGTCAGGCACTCGACGCGCAGGTGGAAGTTCTTGAAGTTGTGGTCGTTCACCGGTCCGACGTAGAACAAATGCCCGCGGTCGCCCCGTACGACCAGTTCGCCTTTCTCGAGCTTGAACGAGTCGGCATGCTCGTTGGGCTTCCACCCGTCGAGAGACGTGCCGTCGAAGAGGGTGACGAACCCCTCCGCGTCTGGCTTGGCAGAAGACGCCTTCGCGTCCGCGCCGCGGGAAACGAGCGGGATTGCACAGGCGGCCGCAAAGAGGGCGGCGGCGCCGAGAGTCAGGATCCTGCGACGATTCATTGAGTTCCTCCTGGGGTTTGGAATGAGCCGCAAGCGCTCGCGCCCGGGCTTGTCCGGGACCGCGACGCTGCCGCGGAGCTGCGGTCAACCACCGCGGACGATGTAAGTTGCGCCGCTCATCGCGGCTGCTCGAGAGGTTCGCCTCCCGCGACCAGTTACTCCTGGATCAGCACGAACTGTCCGAACTTGTTCGCAATGACAATGTCAACTTTCTTGTCGCCGTTGAGGTCCACCGCCTGCACGTCCACGCCGACGCCGGAGCGGTCATCGAGAAGGTGGGGGACGTAGCTCACCTTCCCGTCCTTGCGCTGCAGTTCGAACCAGTAAACGACAGGCGGCACTGTGGGATCGGGGTCACCCTTGGCGCCGTGCGACCAGTGCCGCTTGCCGGCGACGATGTCCTTCAAGCCGTCGCCGTTGATGTCGGCTAAGGCAATCGCATGCGGCTGACTGAACTGGACGCCCTCGATCTTCTCGTTCTGCTTGGCGCTCAGGATCCAGTGCGGCTCGAACCTTGTTTCCCCCTTGTCGTCCTTTCCCTTGTTCTCAAACCACGCGAGCCCGAAGTGGTGGGCCGCCTTACCGGTGATCACGTCGTTGTCGCCGTCGCCATCGACGTCGTAGGCGTACATCTGCGCGCCGCCGTAATCAGCAAAGGGATAAGCGTGCAGCGTCCACGTCGGGTCGCCCTTCAGATCAGCCGGTTGCTGCCACCAGCCGCGGGCTTCGAGCAGGTCCATCTTGCCGTCGCCGTTAACGTCGCCGACGCCCATGCCATGGGTGAACCGCTGAAACCGCTCATTTGCGCCGCCGCTGATTGCGTGCCAAGTCCAAGACTTGTTTGCGTCGGTGGGATCCGGCGTCGCATACCCAAGCTGACCCTTGTTGCAGCAAACCAATTCCGGCTTGCCGTCGCCGGTCAGGTCGGTAAACGTCGGCGACTCGTTTGACGTCTCCTCCAGGACGAGATGCCGTTCCCAGTTCCCGTCCTTCCCCTTTGGGTTTGCGTACCAGTACGTCTGTTCGCCCGGGAAGCCGATCACGAGCAAGTCGTCCCAGCCGTCGCCGTTAAAGTCGTATGAGTAGTTGAAGAAGTCCTTCGAGTAGGCGGCCGGGTCGGCAATGACTTCCTCGTGAACCCGGTGCTTCTTCGTGAAGTCCGGCCCCTCGACCCACCACCCGCCCGCGACGTAGTCGAGCTTCCCGTCCTTATTGAAGTCGCCGTAGCCGGCGCCTTCGCTGTAGAACTTCTTGCTGATCGTGATCCGCTTGAACTTCACCGGCGTCGCCGCGCCAGGGTCGGCCGGCTGGAATTTCGATTCGTCATTGACCGAACCAGGTGCGGGGGCTTCGTCAGCGGCGCGCGCGGGGAGGACAACTGCGATCAGTAGCCCGGCGAAGACGACGCAACAATGAGAGAGGTGGCGCATGATTCCCTTTCGACTGCACTTCTGAAATGCGACCGCGATGGCGCGAAAAGCGCGAAGGAAGACGCGAAGAAAGTAGGGTGGGAACGGCGCACCTTCGCCGCCGGAGAATTGCATTACAAACGTTGGTGGGCGATGCCCACCCTACATCTCCTTCTTCGCGTCTTCCTTCGCGCTCATCGCGTCTTCGCGGTCGCAGGTCTTCCCGCCGTCACTCCTGCAGGAAAATGTATTGCCCGTGCTTGTTTCCCACGATCACGTCGGTCTTCTTGTCTCCGTTCATGTCCACCGCCATCACCTGAGTGCCGACGCCGGAATTGTCGTCGATCTGGTGGGCGATGAACTCTGCCTTGCCGCTGCCGCCGCCGCGCTTCAATTCAAACCAGTAGAGCACCGGCGCTGCGAGCGGATCGGGATCGCCATGGCTGCCGTGGGCGAAGTAGCGCTTGCCGGTCACGATGTCCTTCAGCCCGTCGCCGTTGATGTCGACCAGGTCCACCGCGTGCGGCTGGCTGAATTGCACGCCCTGCATCTTCTCCGCGGGCTTAGGGCTTAGGATCCAGTGCCGCTCGAACTTGAAGCCACCCTTGTCGTCTTTCCCCTGGTTCTCCCACCACGCCAGCCCATACTCGTGCGCCGCGTCGGCCGTGATAACGTCATTGTCCCCGTCGCCGTCGACGTCGTAGGCGTACATCTGCGACCCGCCGCGAGCGAAGTCGAATGCGTGATACGTCCACGCTGGGTCGCCCCTGAGGTCAGGTGGTTGCTGCCACCAGCCCTTTGCTTCGAGCAGGTCCTTCTTTCCGTCGCCGTCGACGTCTCCGTAACCGAGCCCGTGGGTGAACTTCTGGAAGCGTCCCTCCGCCTTCTCCATCGCGGGATGAAAGATGAACGGCTTGGTCGGGTCACTTGGATCCGGTGAGGCCCAGCCAAGTCTTCCCCCGGTGCTGAAGATGATCTCCGGCTTCCCGTCGCCGGTCAGGTCGCCGAACTGCGGCGACTCGTTGTCCGTCACCTTCACCGCAACGTGCTTCTGCCAGGTGCCGTCGCCCTTGGGGTTCTCAAACCACCACGACTCCTCACCCGGGAAACCCAGCACGAGGACGTCATCCCACCCGTCGGCATTAAAGTCGCCCGTGAAGCCGAAGAAGTTCTTTGAGTATTGCTCGGGGTTGACCGCCTCTCCCTCGTAGTATCGATGCGGCTTCTTGAACTCCGGCCCCTCGTACCACCAGCCGCCGGCGGCGTAGTCCATCTTGCCGTCATGGTTGAAATCACCTGCGGTCGCGCCCTCGCTATAGAACTTATCGCTGAGCGTGATCTTCTTGAACTTCACCGGCGAGTCTTCCGCCCGCGCTGGGGGGGCGAACGAGCAGGCGACGAGACTCAGTGCGGCGGCGGCAACGGCGAGGCGGTTGCGCATGGGTTCCTTTCCGAATCGGTCACACAAGACGGGACGAGAGCCCAAGCGTTATACCCTCAGCCCGGGGTGCCCGCACGCGAGCGGCGCGCTCATCCACTACCCTGTTTGACAAGCAAACGGCTGGTGTGTTGGCGCAGGGCGGCAAGGCTAACGCGTCGCGCTCGCCTCACTGGTGGTAGGGTGTGTTGTGGAGGAAGCGGCCGTCTTGCCTGAGGCGACCGTCACGGGCACTCCGGTTGCCAGGGTTGCCACGCCGTTGGCGATCACCTGTTCGCCGCCTTTAAGGCCCTTGGTCACTTCGACCCGTTCTGCGCCGGGCGCGACACGCCCCAGCTCAACCCGGATCTCCTGAGCCTTCCCCTCCTTGACGGTGAAAACCTTGCTCACGCCCGCAAAAGTAGCCACGGCACCTGCCGGGACGAAAATGGCGTCCTCCGACCGCGTCGCAACCTTGGCACGTGCGAAAGCTCCTGCGCGCAGCAGGCGGTCCGTATTCGGGACGACGATTTCGACCTGGAACGTCCGGTTGGCCGGGTCGATCTGGGGACGCACGCGGGAGACCTTTCCCGTGAAGGGGCGATCGGCGTAAGCCTCGACCGTCAGCTCGACCGTCTGCCCGGTACGCACGTCCGGGACGAATCGCTCGGGAACGGCGGCCTTGAGCTTCAGGGGGTCGTCGTCCACGAGCCGGAACATCGGGGAGAGCTGGGGAAGCAACTCGCCGACTTCGATCCGACGCTCGGCCACGGCGAACGTCTCAGAGGCGCGGGCCGCCGCGGCGGATTCGGCGGTGGTGGGAAGGGCGGGGCGGCTTGTCGGGGCATCGCCGCTGCCCCCGACCGGCCGGGGTGCGCGGATTGTCGTATCCGCGAGGGCTTGCTCCGCGATGCGCAGGTCCGCCTGCTTCGTGCGCGACTCGGCCACAAGCGAACGCGCAGTCAGCAGGGCGACGTCGTAGGCACTCTGGGCGACTTCGTAGGTGGTCTTGAGGTCGGCAAAGTCCTGGTCGCTCATCAGCGGTGGCACCTGGTCATGAAGCGTCCTGCCCCGCTCCATGCGACCCTTGGCGTTCTCCGCGGTCAGCCGCGCACTGCGGACGGCCGGGAGCGCGGTGGCATCGAAGTCGGCGGCGGGGATTTCAGTAATGCCGAGTTTCGCCAGCGTCTCCTGGAGCGCGGACGCCTTTTGATTCCGAGCCAACTCATAGTCGTTCTTCAGGAGCTGTGCCAGCGGCTCCCCCGGCTCAACGCGATCCCCTTCGTCCTTGTAAACGGCGATGACCTTCCCCGGCACCTTGTTCGAGATAGCGACGTCCTCTTCACCCCACATCGTCCCCACCACATCCACCGTCCGCTGCACCGGCTGCTTTACGGCCGAGACGACAGACACCGTGACGGCGTCCCTTGGCGTCGCAGCTTGACCAACCCCTTCCTTTTTCTGATCGCAGCCTGGAATCACTGCCGCGATAGCGAGCAAGGCCAGGATCGCGCGACGCCCTATCCCCGTTCCCCGTACCCCGGGAGAGCAGGGGGTTGAGGGTGCGCGACACGTGTTGGCGTCAAATCCCACGCTTCGCCCTCCTTCGCGGTATAAGCTCGCGGCCAGTTCCCCCGCTCGCCGTTGGGCGGCGGGCGTGTCGTTGAGAGTAGAGATGACCACCGCGCGCAAGGTTTCCTCGTTCTACTTCCCGGCTTCGTTGCCGCCCATTCTACCGTGGGCCGGCTGGCGCCGCCCAAATCGGCGGGGATTCCGATCCGCCGTCTGGAATGGCGCGGCCCGTCTCGCCTTGTGTATCTCTGTCATCGCTGCCGGTTGTGCAGTCAATGAAAAGGACGAGGTCGCCAAATATCGTCAAGTCCTCGACCGCGGCGACTCCCGAACCGTCTCCTACTCCTCCGATGCCCCCCTCGACCTGCTGACCGCCCTGCGCCTGACCAACCTCCACAACGAGCAACTGGCGGTCGAGGGTGAGAATTATTTGCAGGCACTGATCGACAAGCAGCGGGCTGCATCGCGGTTTATGCCCACAATCAGCCTTGCTCCGGTCTACCGCGTTGAAGGGGACGGACCGAGCCAAAGCTCGGGGGGAAACGGTGGCACCGATGAAGGCGGCGCCAGCTTTACCCGGAGCAGCAGCGGCCAGGAGTCATTCGAAGTGGTGGGCAATGCGCGCTACAACGCGCTCAATCCCTACAGCGACATCGCCAACTACCGCCGCACCGGGCGCACGATTGAGCAGCGCGAGGCGCTGCTCCGCGACGCACAGCAGCGGGTCCTGCTCGATGTCGCGCGGGTGTATTACGAGATCATCCGCGCTGAGGAGCTGGTAAAGGTTTTGGAGAACACGGTCAAGCTCCAGGACGAGCGCGTCCGCAACGCCCGCGCCCGCCAGCAGGCAGGCTTTGGCCGGCCGCTCGACGTGGCGCAGCAGGCGGCTCAGGCGGCGGCGACGCGGGTCACCCTTATCAGCGCCCGCGATGACGTCTGGAATGGCCGTACGACGTTGGCGTTCCTCACGCACGCCAACGTGGCGGACTGCCCGCTGGTGGACGAATACGACGTCCCCGCCAATGTCCCGCCGGCGACCGATTGGGTGGCACAGGGTTACGAACTTCGCCCCGACCTCGCCGCCGCCCGCGCCGCGACCCGCGCCGCGGCGGAGGGGGTGCAGGAAGCGGTGGGGCAGTATTACCCCAGCGTTACGCTCGACTTCAATCACTACTTCGTCCGCACCGGCTCACGCTCCGATCGGGGAGACTGGGATTCGGTTCTCTCCGCCAACTTGCCGATCTTCGCCGGCGGCTCCATTCACGCCGACGTCCGCACGGCGCTCTCCCGGCTTCGCCAAGCCGACATCGAGGAACAGGCGGCCCATCGGCAGGTCGAGCAGGACGTTCTCCTCGCCCGCCGGGCGCTCGCCACCAGTGACGAGCGCCTGGCCCAGCTCATCATTCAGCGAGACGCGGCCGCCGATGCCCTCCGCCGGGCCCAACTGGAATACGACGCCGGAGCCGCCACCAACCTTGACGTGCTGACCGCCCAGGATGCGCTACTGTCGGCCGAGCTGCAGACGACGGGAGAGACGTTTACGAGGAAGCTGGATTACCTCAACCTCCTCCGGGCGGCGGGGCGGCTGGGGGAAAACCTGCACACGGGAGAGGTCCCGGCGGCGAAGCGGTGACCCGCAAGCCGTTAAACACCTTTCCCCGCCGGGCGTAATGCGCTTGCGGGGTCGCTGGGGTGGTGGACTTCGCAGGATGACCTTTGTAGCTTCATTGCCCTTTCGCTGGGCGCACGAGCAGGCGCCCGGATCAGATCCAACTTTTTTTGATTGAGTCAACGGAGAGAGACGGATGAGCATTCGCACCCTGTTCTGTGGGAACGGTCTGGCGGTTCGATACGCTGCCATTGCGGCGCTGGCGGCAAGCTGCTGGACGAGCGCTGTCAATGCACAGGAAGCCCCGGACAAGACCGTCGCGGACCTGAAAACCGCTGATGGGCTCGAGATCACGCTATGGGCCGCAGAGCCGCAGCTCGTCAATCCTACGGACATGGACATCGACGAGCGAGGTAGAGTGTGGATAACCGAGGCGGCGAACTACCGCGGGTCCAAGACACGCCCCGAGGGTGACCGCATCATTATCCTCGAAGACACTGACCAGGACGGCAAGGCGGACTCCTCGAAGGTATTCTGGCAGGACCCCTCGCTCTTCGCACCGTTGGGCATTTGCAAGGTGGGTAACAAGCTTTACGTCTCGCAGTCGCCCAACATCCTTGTCTTCACTATCGACGAGAGCGGCGATAAGCCGGTCGGCAAGCCGGAGGTCGTCCTTACGGGGTGGACCGGCGAAAACCACGATCACGGCGTTCACGCGATGACCTTTGGGCCGGACGGGCGATTTTATTTCAACAGCGGCAACGAGGGCACAAAGGGGATCGTGAAGGACGGCAAGGGGAATCCCGTTACTGACGTGCTCGGCTCCAGCATTGGCGCTCAAGGCAAGCAGTGGCGCGGCAAGGAGCGGCCGAAAGGAAAGCTCGGATATACGCAGGGGATGGCGTTCCGCATGAACCCGGACCTGAGCGGGCTTGAGGTCCTTGGCTACAACTTCCGCAACAACTATGAGGTTGCCGTCGACAGCTTCGGCACGGCGTGGCAGTCGGACAATGATGACGACGGCAACCAGGGCGTGCGCATCAACTACGTGATGGAGGGCGGCAACTTCGGCTTCGTCGGCCCGAAGGGGACCGGCTGGCAGCGCGACCAGAACCTTTACCCGGACCAGAGCAAGCAGGAAGCGCACTGGCATCTGCGCTGGCCGGGCGTGGTGCCGAATATGCTGCACACGGGAGGGGGGTCGCCGACGGGGATTCTGGTTTACGAGGGTGACTTGCTCGGTGAAAGGTATCGCGGCGCGCTGATTCATTGCGATGCCGGGCCGAACGTGGTCCGCGCGTATTTCCCGCAGTCCAGCAGCGACGCACCCAAGGCCATCTTCGAGCTGAACAAGAAGCCGGAAAACCACCCCGGCGCCGGCTACGCCGCGGAGGCGGTCGAGCTCGTCAAGGGCAAGGACCGCTGGTTCCGCCCGGCCGATGTGTGTGCGGCGCCGGATGGCTCGTTGCTAATCGCTGACTGGTACGACCCAGGCGTCGGCGGCCACGCCACCGGCGACAAGCCAAACAACGGCGGTCTGCGGGGGCGGGTCTACCGGGTGGCACCAAAGGGGAATAAGCCGGCCAAGCCGAGCCTCGACCTCGCGAGCACAAAGGGACAGATTGCCGCGCTCGAATCGCCAAACCTGGCTACGCGTTACCTCGGCTACCAGGCGCTGGTGAGCGATCCCAAGGCGACGGGGGCGCTGACGGAAATCTTCAAGAGCGACAAGAAGCCGCAGAACCGAGCCCGCGCGATGTGGCTCCTCGCGCGCCAGTCCGGCGGTGATGAGGTTGTGAAGACGGCGTTGAAAGACTCGGACGAGAACATCCGCATCGCCGCCATCCGCGCCGCCCGCATCATCAAGCAGGACATTCCCGCCATCGCGGACAAGATGCTCGACGACAAGTCGCCCGGCGTTCTTCGTGAACTGGCGCTGGCGATGAACTACGAGCCCGACGAGAAGGCCATCCCGGTCCTGGTGAAGCTGGCCGACAAGTATGATGGCAAGGACCGCTGGTATCTGGAGGCGATCGGCATCGGCGCCACGGGGCGCGAAGAGGCGCTGCTCACCGCCTGGCAGAAGGACGGGAAGAACAAGGACGATGCCGTCGGCAAGGGACTGACCTGGCGCCTCACACCGGCGGATGCTCCGGCCAAAACCGCCAGTGCTGGAGGCGCCGGCCCTTTCGCCAGGACGCCGGAGGCGGCGCGGTAACGGCGTCCGCCACGGCCGGCTCCGACAAGGGAATCGGTCAGAAATCCAAGGACGGGCAGGATCTGCCGTCGCTGGAGGCGCTGGCGAAGCTCGAAGGCGACGCCAAGAAGGGGGCCGACGTCTTCAAGAACTCCAAGGGCGCCAACTGCGTCTCCTGCCACCAGGTCGCCGGCAAAGGCCAGCAGCTCGGCCCGCCGCTGGACGTGATCGGCCAGAAGCTGACCAAACAGCAGCTCTACGAGTCGATCCTGCTCCCCAGCGCTGGCATTCTCATGCACTACGAGAACTGGGTCGTCCGCACAAAAAAAGGGGAGACGATCAGCGGCCTGCTCGACAGCGAAACACCCGACCAGATCACGATCAAGGACACGCAGGGGAAGTACCACGACATCCCGGTGGAAGAGATCGACCGCAAGGTGATGCAGAAGTTCTCCCTGATGCCCGAGGGGCTGTCGGGGGCGATGACGAAGCAGGAGCTGGTTGACCTGGTGAGTTACCTGTCGACGCTGAAGCCCTGAATGTCCCACGCTGAAAACATGGACCGGCCGGCCCATGGGGCGCAATGAGTCGCGCAATCTGAGCTGAGGTGCTCGAAGGATCTCTCCTTCCATCGCAGGAGAGATCCATTGCTGCGCTCCGATGTCAGCGCGCCCGCCTGGCGGTCCAACGCCTGCCAAGCGTTCGCAATTCCCCTCTTCTGCGCGCCCGCCCGCCCTACACCGCAGCTCTACCATCGGTTACAACGATCTGCCCTACGATTGACTGACACGACGAAGGATCGACGACCCATGGTGGACCTGAAGGACCTGCGCGACAACCCCGGCCGCTACCGCGACGCCGCCCGGCTTAAACGCATTGACGTCGACATCGACCGCCTCCTCGCCCTCGACTCGCAGCGCCGCGAGCTCGAGGCCCAGCGCCAGCAACTAACAGCCGAAAAAAACGCCATCGGCAAGCAGATCGGACCGATCAAGGGCAAGCTCAAGAAGGCGACAGAGGGCGAGAAGGCATCCTTGGAGGCGGAGGCGGCAACGCTCGAGGCCCGGGCGACGGAATTGAAGCACCAGGAGGCCGCATTAGAGGCGCAGGTCGCCGAACTGACGCCGCAGATTGACGACCTGCTCTACCGTGCGGCGCAACCCGCTGATCCGGAAGTGCCGGTCGGTAAGGACGACAGCGAGAACGTGGAAGTAAGGAAGTGGGGGTCTGTCCGGCAGTTCGAGTTTGCCCCCAAGGACCACATCACCCTCGGTAGGCAGCTCGGGCTGATCGACGTCGAGCGGGGCGTGAAGCTGGCCGGGTCGAGGAGCTATTTCCTGATCGGCGACGGGGCGCTGCTTCACCAGGCGGTCTTGCGCCTGGCCCAGGACATGATGATCGAGCGCGGGTTCGTCCCGATGAACGTTCCCGTCTTGGTCCGCGAACAGGCGATGCTGGGCACCGGCTATTTCCCGCTGGGACGCGAGCAAAGCTACGAGATGAGTAACGAGGACCCGAAGAAGTTCCTCGTCGGCACGGCCGAGGTGGCACTCACCGCCTACCACATGGACGAGACGCTGGAGGCGAAGGACCTGCCGAAGAAGACCGTCGCCCTCAGCCCCTGCTTCCGCAGAGAAGCCGGTACCTACGGCAAGGACACGGCCGGGCTATACCGCATCCACCAGTTCGACAAGGTGGAACAGGTGATCGTGTGCAAGAACGACGTCGAGGAGAGCAAGCGCTGGCACCAGGAGATCCTCAAGAACGCCGAGGACGTGCTTCAGAAGCTCAACCTCCCGTACCGCGTCGTGATGGTCTGCACGGGTGACTTGGGGCAGGGTCAAGTTGCGAAGTACGACATCGAAACGTGGATGCCGTCACGAAACGCGTATGGCGAAACGCACAGCGCGTCACGCTTCTATGATTTCCAGGCGCGTCGCTTGAACCTGCGGTATCGCGATGAGGACGGCAAGGTGAAGTTCTGCCACACGCTGAACAACACAGTGATCGCCAGCCCGCGAGTGTTGATTCCGATTCTGGAGCTGTACCAGAACGCCGACGGGACGGTGACGATTCCGGAGGTGCTCAGGCCTTATATGGGGGGGCGGGAGCGGATCGCGTAGGGCGGTGTCGTGATATACTGTTGTCGTGTCGACGGAAGACAGTCCATGAGCGCAACGCTTCCTCCATCCTCCGAACTGCTCCGCGATGCCGCGGAAGGACGGGCGTCACTCTTGCCCTGGACGGTCGAGCAGTATCACTGGGCCATCAGCACGGGGTTCCTCGCAGAGGATCCAGCGTACGAACTGCTTGACGGGTTGATCGTTCGGAAGGATCGCAGCGCGGCGGGAGAAGATCCCATGACGATCGGCGACCGGCACCGTACCTCAGTCTTGCGGCTGGCCGATCTGAACGACCAGTTCAAGCCCCACGCCTGTTTCGTTCAACCGCAGCAGCCGATCCAGTTGCCGCCTCGCCACGAGCCCGAGCCGGACATCGCGATCGTGCGGGGAAGCATTGACGACTACGTCAACGGCCCGCCCGGCCCCGCCGACGTCATCTGCGTGATCGAAGTGGCCGACGCGTCGCTCCGGCGTGACCGGGGCGTGAAGCTCAGAGCCTACGCCGCGGCGCGGATCCCGCTGTATGTAATCGTGAACCTCATTGACGATCAGGTCGAGGTTTACCGGCTCACCGCGTCGGGTTATGGCGAGCCGCAATTGCTGAGGCGGGGGGAGACGCTCGCCTTGCCCACCGCGACCAATACGATTGTAGAAGTTACAGTCGAGCGGCTGCTGCCTTGACGCATGTAGATCGATTGGAATCGCATGGCGGACACCACGCAACTTATTCCGAAGTCCGCAGGGGTGATTGGGCCAGCATGGTTTTCGCCGGCGCTCGGTCCGCTCCTCAGGCAGCGCGCAGTGTCGATCGCGTTTGCCGCCGCCGGTGTCCTTCAGGTACTCGCCGGCACTATTGGTTTTCACACATTCCGCTGTCCGATGCTTTACGGAATTGGCATTCCTTGTCCCGGTTGCGGTGCATCCAGGGCGTGCGGCGCGATGATTCGAGGGCAGTGGAATGACGGCCTGAGGCTCCATGCGTTTGCGCCATTTTTCCTCGTTGCCGCTTTGCTCTTCCTGGCCGCGGCAGTGTTGCCTGCAAATTCGCGCGAGCGACTTATCCGCTTCCTTGACGGAATCGAAGAGCGCACTGGGCTAACCAAGTTGTTGCTCGCGCTACTCTTTGTTTACTGGTTCGCCCGGCTGCTGTACGCTCCATTTGCCTTCGCCCGCATAATGCGGGGGTGAGGGCGATACCTTCAACGCACAAGGAGCTTTTGATGCTTGGGACTCTCGGCTACGTCTGCTCCATCGGCGCCTGGATTTGTTCGATTCTGGTGGGGGTTAAGGCGATTCAACGGAAGGAAACTGTCGTTGGCATCATCTGTATTCTGTGCTCCATCGTGGGCCTTGTGTACGGCTGGGTGAAGGCGAATGAGTGGGGCATCAAGAATCTGATGATCGGGTTCACCATTCTGTTCGCGCTCGGCATCGTGCTCTCAGTTATGGGCCGGCCGGCGATGTGAGCATGCACGTCAACGCGGCAAGACGATCAAGGCTGCCACGTCGGCGGCTCCGGTGACGGCGATCGGTGCCGACGGTTCTGTCGCATCCATCAGTTGGGCGATTCGAAGCCTCCACCGACCGGCAGAGAACTCCGGCGCCAACAGTTCCCCCATTCGTACGAATGCCGGCCCCTCGCGCTGGACGACGTCGTCCTCGCGGAACCCGGTCCGTCTCGGCCAGAGCAATCGCTTGTTCGTCGCGATGCAGTCGCTGACGATGCCGTAGCCGAGTTTCGAGAGGACGACGTCGCTGGCGGCGACGAGGTCGGCGAACGTGGCCGGGGTGTCGGGCGGGATGGGGTGAAGATTAGGCGGTGCGTGTGCGATCCGCTGCCCGCCCGGCAGGAGAAAGAGGTAATCGTTTGCGTCGGCTGCCGCCGTTCGGAGGATCGACTCCGACACTCCGCCGCGAAGGGCCACCAGCACGTGAGGGCGGGGATCAGCGGGGGACACTCCTATTGCATTGAGGGTATCCCCCGGTTCTCGCCCGCTCCGCCCGGCGATGAGCGGGGTCGGGATCACCTGCCGGAAGGACTCGCTCACCCCTCCGAACGGCAGTTGCAGGCAGCCTGTCATCGCACTGTACCCCCGAAGCATCCGCTCCCGCACGGCCGCGTACGCCGGCTCGCCCGCAAGAAGCGGATCGCAAATCCAGTCCCACGTGAAGTTGCTGACCGCGTAGCACGGCACTTCGCCCGCTGCGGCCGCGATTTCCCCGGCGAGAAACGGCACGTCGGCGAGGATCACGTCGGGGCGGAGGCGGCGGACCGCAGCGACTTCGTCCGCCACGAGTCGATCGGCGTCGGCACAGAGCTTCACGAGTCGGTCCAGCGTCCCCCTCGCATCGATCGTCAGCGTGTCCCGCTCGGCCATGCCGACGTCGATCTTCGACCGCTCGATGGATGAGGGCTGCAGCGGCTCGAACAGCCGGGGCGGGGCGGACGTTCGGACGGTGACGATCGCGTCTGGGGACCGCACGACGACGGCCCGGATCACCTCCATCGATCGCCGCGCGTGTCCGAAGCCGTGGCCGCTGATGTAGTAGAGGAGGCGGAGGGGCATGGCGACAATCGATCAGTCAGGGGATGTAGGTGACGCGATCAAGCCAGTCGATGGGCTCGTCAAACTCGGCGGCGAGGAAGACGAATTCCACCACGGCCGCAATGGAGGCGCCGCGGCGGATGGCGAAGATTCCGGGGCTGTGGCCGCCGGCAGACAGGTGAGCGGCGAGGTAGACAGGCATCGAGGTCTCGTCCTTGGTGACCAGGATTCGCCCGTGGCGTTCGAGCCAGAGGAGGAGCTCGGGATCCTTCATGCCCAGCGGCGGTGCGCCGTCTTCGCCTACCGCCAGGACGTCGAGCGGGACGCGAAGCGAAGTCTGCGTGCGTTGAAACGCGGCCCAGAGGGGGCCGCGCGAATTCTCGTCGAGAAGGAATCGCAGCGGCATGAAGCCTAACCCGCCCTCGGGATGCGGAGTCGCCGGCGAAGTTCTTCGAGTGTGACTCCGGGCGGGGCGCTCGCATGCTGCTTGTCTAGAGTCTCGACTTCGCGCGCGACGTAGCGGTCGACGGCCGATGCGTTCTCCAGATAGAACGCGATGACCTTATGCACATGCGCCAACGGCAGCGTGGGGAACTGACCGGCGAGCATCTCGGCCGAGTATCCCTCATTGTAGTAGTAAACGATATCGTAGAGCGTGATGCGATGGCCGGTCAGGTAGACTTGACCACAATCGTCTTCCTCCAACACGCCGGGCGAAGACAGCTTCGGTAAGACCGGGTTGTCGTTTGGCTCACTTGACATGGTCGTCTATTTGATATCATAGCTTAGCATTTGCTGGCGCGGGAGCCAAAATGCGTCACTCCCACCCCTTCCCGTTCTTTCGCGTCCCGCAGATCGCCACCCGCATCCCCATCGCATCCGCCATCGACGCCTTGGTCAGCATCGCCCGGTCGGCTTCCTGCGGGGAGTTTGCGTAGGCGACCTGAATATGGTTCGCCTTGTGCCGGCCCATCATCTGGTCGCGAGTGACTCCGTACGTCACCGCGTGCATGATCGGCCACTGCGGGGTCGTCGCCTGCCAGCGGCGGAGGGTTTCGCTCTCCGGCAACGAGACGACCCCGCCGCGGCCCAGGTCCATGCGCAGGCCGCCATCCTCGATGTAGACCCGGCTCCAGACGATTTCCCCCGGCCGGCTGATCCCCTTGAGCGTGCCGCCACCGAGGCGGAAATACATCGCCGGCTGACGTTCGCTGCTCGCCCCGGCCCAGCCGTTGACGAAGTGCGCCGGCGGGGCCGAGCCGCTGATCAGGAAGACCCAGATGTATTCCTTGGTCGTCCCGCTCTGGTCGACGTCGCCCCAGCGCAGATCGTGCAGCGTATTCTCGGCCGGCTGGCGAAGCGCCTTGTGAACGCGGTTGGTCATCAGCCCATCCAGCCCCGCGCACTCGTCTACCTCGTTGAAGTGCGGCAGCGGTTCGTTCTGATACAGCACGCGTCCCCCATCGCGGCTGCGCACGGGCGGGCGATCGGCGTTGTTGAGCGTCCCCTCGACCAGGTCGCTGGCGGGGAGCAGGTCTTTCAGCCCCTGCTGGTATTGGATCCCGATCGTCGCGCAGCCGAAGTCGTCGGCGATCCGGACGGCCGCGATGTACATCTTGCACTGCTGGAGGACCTGAGAATCGGTGAGGCTGTTGGCGTCGTCGGGGCCGGTCACGAAGCGCATGCCACGCGCTTCCATCCACTGGCGCACCTCGATCGCCTCCTGGTCGCTCACCTGCGTCGTCTCGTAGTAGAGGGCGGATTGGCTGAGGCGTTCCTTGAAAACGCCGGTCGGGTTCAGCAGCGAATCAGGGATGATCGCGTTGAACATCCCCATGCACCCTTCGTCGAAGACGCCCATGATCGCGCGGTCGCGCCGAAGGTGATGGGCGAGAGCGACGCCGAGCTTCCGTTCGGGGCTGGTGATCTTGACGTCTTTCCACCGTGTGACGTGAGATGTGTCCTGCCGGATCGAGCCCTTCTTGAGCCATTGCTTCAGAGCGCCCTTGAAGAAGTCGTCGCGGAAGTCCTCGCTCCAGATCGTCGAATACTTCACGCCCGCCTTGGTGAGCGAGCCGTTCAGATTCAGCATGCCGACCAGCCCCGGCCACATCCCCGACCAGTTGGCTGCGGTCAGGACCGGAGCGTGATGCGCCATAAGCCCAGGGAGCACGTGGTGCGAGTACTGCCACACGGCCTCGGCCACGATCAGCGGGGCATCCGGGTCGACGCCCTTGCGGAAGATCTCTATCCCTTCCTTTTGCGACCCAATGAACCCATGCTCCTCTTCGTCCTTGTAGGGGTGAACACGAACCAGGTCGTACCCCTGATCCGCACACGCCTTGGTCAACGCGGCTTCGACCTTGGTCTGTTCCGGCCAGCACTTCTGGTTGGCGGTGATGCGGAGATCACCATTTGCGATGAGCTGGATCTGCTTCTTCCCGCGCTTGGGCGGCTTGACTGCTGGGGGCAGTGCGTAGTCGGGCATTGACGTGTTTCCTCCGGTCCCGGGGCGGTATGATAGCGGCCGATTGTTAAGCTCCGAAATTCTGCTCTGATTGTGGTGCAGGCTTTCCAGCCTGCCTTCCGGAGCAGGGCCGAAAGCCTGCGTCACAATGTCAAACAAACAGCCGTTTCGCGCGTAAACCTACTGACGTTCCCGCCTTTGCGGACACGACTGACTCGACTCGAAACGACGACCCGAACGCTGCCCCTTCCCCGGAGAGGAACCGCTGACATGCGACGATTCCCTTGCCGTCTCTTGCTCACACTCGTGGCCGGCGCGATCGGCTTCGCCCCGCTCGCCCGCGCCGCGGATGCCGATGCCGACAAGCCGATCAAGGCGCTGCTGGTCCTTGGCGGCTGTTGCCACGACTACGTCAAGCAGAGGGACCTGATCACCCAGGGCATCAGCGCCCGGGCCAACGTCCAGTGGACGATCGCCTACGACCCCGACAAGGGGACCAAGCACCTGAACCCCGTTTACGAGAACGAAGACTGGTCCAAGGGCTTCGACGTCGTCGTCCACGACGAATGCACTGACGGCATGACCGACTTGAAGATGATTGAGCGGATCCTTAAGCCTCACAAGGAGGGTCTGCCCGGTGTCGTCCTCCACTGCGCCATGCACTGCTACCGCACGGCCGGTTGGAATGACGCAAAGGCGCCGCCCACGCCCTGGTTCGAGTTCACCGGCCTCCCCAGCACCGGCCATGGTGCGCAGCGCCCGATCGCCGTCTCCTACGTTGACCAGGACAGCCCGATCACCAAGGGCATGGCCAACTGGACCACGATCAACGAAGAGCTCTATAACAATTATCGCGGCGGCGCCCTCGAAACCGCCCACGCGCTGGCCCGCGGGAAGCAGGGACGCGATGACACGATCGTCGTCTGGACCAACACCTATAACAAGAAAACCCGCGTCTTTGGCACGACCCTTGGACACAACAACGAGACCGTCAACGACGCACGATATCTCGACCTGATCACGCGCGGGCTCCTCTGGTCGCTCGACAAGCTCGACGATGCCCACCTCAAGCCCGCCAAGCAGGTGATGATGGACGGCGCCTCCCCGGCCGGCGACGGCTTCATCAAGAAGGCGGCCGCGCCGACCGGTCCGGCGGCGGAGAACCTGGCGCTGGGGAAGAAGGCGACCGCATCGAGCGTTCAGGGCGGAAACGAAATCGCCTCCGCCATCGACGGTGATCCCGATACGCGCTGGTGCGCGAGCGGCGGCAACATGCCCCAGTGGTATCAAGTTGATCTCGGAAAGGCGGAAGACCTGAGCGCCGTTCGCATCCTCTGGGAAAAGGACAACGCCGGTTACGTCTACCAGGTCGAAGGCTCATCCGACGGCAAGACCTACACGCAGCTTGGCGCCGAGACGTCTTTCGATGCCAAGCCCGCCCTCCGCGAGCACAAGACCGACGCCAAGGGCATCCGCTACGTCCGCCTGACCGTCAACGGCGCCAGCGCTGGCTGGGCGAGCCTCTTCGAGCTTCAGGTTCTCGGCACCAAGATGGTCGATACCAGCGCGCAGCGCTCGCTGACCGCAGCCAGCACCACCGGCGAAGACAAGCTCCTCCGCGACATCACCGCCCCAAGCGGCTTCAAGGTCTCAATCTTCGCCCAGCCGCCACTGGTGAATTACCCGACGTGTCTGACCGCCGCGCCGACCGGTGAAGTCTTCATCGGCATCGACGAAATGGGCTCTCTCGGCAAGCAGGCCGGCCGCGGGCGGGTCGTGCGGGCGAAGGACACTGATGGTGACGGCAAGGCCGACGAGATCGTCGAGTTCGCCAAGATCGACCACCCGCGCGGTTTCGTCTGGGACCAGTCGACCCGCACGCTTTACGTGCTGCATCCGCCGATGCTCTCCGCCTACCGCGACACGAACGGCGACGGCAAGGCAGACGAGTCGAAGGTGCTCGTCGATGGCATCGCCAACTCCAAGCTTCAGGCCGAGCGGGGCGCCGACCACACGACCAACGGAATCCAGATGGGGATCGATGGGTGGATCTACGTCGCCGTCGGCGACTTTGGCTTTACCAGCGCCAAGGGGACCGATGGCAAGACCGCCCAACTCCACGGCGGCGGCATCGCCCGCGTCCGCCCGGATGGCACCGAGCTGGAAATCGTCGCCCGCGGCACGCGCAACATCTACGACGTCGCCATCAGTCCGACGCTCGACCTCTTCACCCGCGACAACACCAACGATGGCGGCGGCTGGGACGTGCGCCTCAGCCACATTCCGCAGGGCGGGCATATGGGCTACCCGTCCCTCTTCAAGAACTTCCCCGACGAGCACGTTCAGCCCCTCGCCGACTACGGCGGCGGATCGCCGTGCGGATCGATCTTCCTCGATGAGCCGGGCATGCCCGGCGTGCATGGGCGCGGGCTCTACACCTGCGAGTGGGGGCGCAGCTTTGTCTACTATCATCCGCTGAAGCCCAACGGTTCGACCTTCAAAGCCCAGCAACAGGAGTTTCTCAAGATCCCGCGCCCGACTGACATGGACGTGGATGGCTCCGGCCGCCTCTACGTCGCATCCTGGCGCGGCGGGGAGTTCAACTATGCCGGTCCGAACATCGGCTACGTTGCGCTGGTCGAGCCGGAGCTCTGCTGCGGCGCGACGCCGATGGAGTTCCCGCCTCTGAAGAAGATGAGCGACAATTACCTGCTCGAGCGCCTTGCGGGCGACAGCCAGGTGATGCGCTGGAACGCCCAGCGCGAGATCCTCGTCCGCGGGAATAAGCCTGCCTTCATCGACGGGCTGACCAAGCTCGCGACGGAGGGGCCATCGCTGGCGTCAAAGGTGATCGCGATCTTTACGCTCAAGCAGCTCCAGGGCGAGGCCGCCACACCGGCGCTGGTGAAGCTCGCGGGGCGCGATGATGTGCGCGAGTTCGCGCTCAAGGCGCTCGCCGATCGCAAGACGCAAAACGAAAAGGTACCCGCCGATGTCTTCACGTCGGCCCTTCAGTCGAGTGACCCGCGCGTCCGCCTTCAGGCGGTGACCGCAATCGAGCGGCTCGGGCGCAAGGACCTCGGCGCCGCCGTCGCGCCGCTCCTGGGCGACGGCGATCCGGTCGTGCAGCACCTGGCAGTTAACACGATGGTCGAGCTGAGCGCTGCGGATGCCGCCTTTACCTCTTTCGACAACGCCAGCCCGTCGTCCCCGTCCCTCGGCGCCGCCCGCCGCGTGCTGCAAGCGCTGCACGATCCCGCAGTCGTCTCCGGACTGATCGAACGCCTCAGCTCCGGGAAGCAGGACGTCGAGCACCGCAAGGCGACGATCACCGCCCTCGCCCGCCTTTACAACCGCGAGGCGGAGTGGAAGGGGGACTGGTGGAGCACCCGCCCCGACACGAGCGGGCCGTACTACCACTCGGAAACCTGGTCGGAGTCCCCCCGCATCGCGAGCGCGCTCGACGCCGCTCTTGCGTCCGCTGCAAGTGATCCAGCCATGCTGAAGTTCGTCATCACCGAGTTCCAGAAACACAAGCTGAACAGCCCCCAGGCGACGCAGATGCTTGTGTCCCTGGCGACCAAGGACGAGACATTTGCCGGCGCAGCCGTCGATATGCTCGCGGACCGCACCGAGTTGCCGCCGGAACTGGTGCCGGCCGTGGCGAAGGTTGCTGCCTCCACCGCGCAGCCCGCCGATCGCCGTGCCCGCGCCCTCCGAGCGCTGCAGCGTTCCGCCGGCAAAGCCCCGGCCGCGCGCGAGGCGGCACTCAATACCATCGCATCGCTCAACGCCGCCTACAACAAACCCGTCGACGGCGAACTCGACCGCGCCCGCGACGACTTCCTCCGAGACACTCGTCACGCCAACGAAGTCGAGAAGTGGGTCGAGCTGGCCGCCGCCCCCGAGCCGGGCGTGAAGGAAACGGCCTATGCCGTGTTGATGCACGTTGCCCAGAACCGCAGGGCGAGCAAGTCCGCCCACGACCACGCGTCGTCTGTCCTGGAGATCGCCTTCTCAGACAAGGCCTCGCTCCCCCCGGTCCTCCGCGCCGTGGGTCTTACCAAGCTGACCGCTTACGCCCCTCAGGTTCGCGCCCAGCTTGCCTCCGCCGACAAGCCCGCCCGCGACGCCGCCAACTGGGCGGCCGCCGAGATGAAGCTCGTCGGCGCCCGCGACGCCAGTGCCCCGCTGATCGCCAAGCTCGGCTACGACAAGGCTGCCTCCGACGCCATGAACGCTAAGGGCGACGTCGCCGTGGGCAAGGCGCTTTTCACGCGCCAGGGCTGCGTCGCCTGCCACACGGTCGACAAGAGCGAGCCGCCGAAGGGCCCGTTCCTCGGCGACATCGGCGCCCGCTACAGCCGGGCCGAGATCGCCGAATCCATCCTCAAGCCCAGCGCCAAGATCGCCCAGGGCTTCACCGGCCAATACTTCCTCGACAAGAAGGACAACCGCACCGACGGTTTCGTCACCCGCGAAAGCGGCGACGAAGTCGAAGTCCGCACCGTGGCGGGCACGGCGCAAATCATCAAGCTCGCCGACGTGAAGCGCCGCGGCGAACTGAAGGAATCGGTTATGCCTACGGCGCTGGTCGATCAGCTCACAATCGAGGAACTCGGCTCGCTGGTGAGCTACCTGGAGGGGCTGAAGGGGAAGTGAATCGGAGGCTTCGGCAAGATCGACTCCAAGGGAACGTCCATATCCCTTCTTTCATCTCCTACTTCCCCTCCAGCCGCAGACGAATCTCGGCGAGGACGGAACGCTCGTGGGGGGAGATCGTGCCGCCCAGAGAGAGCAGTCGCTCGATGCCGCCGGCCGCCTGCGCCACTTCCTTGCAGGTGTTGATCATTTCCTTCACGCGTTGGTGTGCTTCCTCGGGCGGCAGCACGCTCAGGCCCAGCTTGATCACATCGAGGGCGCATTCATAAAGATCGCGAGACGGTTCAGCCTTGAGCCAATCGAGGAGCTGCGCCATATCCGGCGAGTCGGGCGCGATGCCGCGGGCGGTGGCAAAGCGGACGACGACCTCGCGCTCGACCTCGCTGACGTGTCCGTCGGCCCAGGCGACTTCCACCAGTGGGACAAGCAGGAACGCGGCCGCGGCGTCGCGCGTGATGCCGGCTTTGAGGATGCGGTCAAGCAGGGCGGGGTCGTCGAGGCGGAGCTTCTCCGCCATGACGTGAGCGATCTCGCCAAGGTTGGCGCGCGAGCGGATCTTCTCGATCAGCTCCGCGTCCCGCCGCGCAAAGTACGCGGCCTCCTCCGCCCGCTCCCGGTCGTGAAAAGCGTTGTGTGACATGACGTTGAACTCCCGAAGTAGAATGCCACCACCGCGGGCAGCTTCACCATTGGACCTTAGTCTAACCGAGCAGGCAACGCGACCCGGCGATTGCTCCTGACGTCTGCTTGTTCCGTCACCGTTCCGGTCCCGTCCGCGCGAAGCGCGCAGCGAATGCCCTGTACAGCACCAACGCCAGCAGGACCGACCCGACGGTGATCAGGACCAGCGCGCGCGCTCTCCCGAACACCCGGTCGATCGACTGGTCAGTCAGGCCTTGAAGGTTGCGCGTCAGCAGGTCCTGCTGCGCGGTGACGGTGTCGCCGAGTTGCCTCAGGGTCGCGTCGCGCTCCACGGACACCTGGGTCGTCGCCTGCGTCATGGCGCCGCTGCGCTGGCGGGCGATTACCGCATCGAGGTCGGCCACGAGCTTGGTCTGCTGGTCGGGGAGTTGGAGCCGGAAGTTCTCGACCGTCTTTGCGAGGGCAGCGCTGGCGTCAGAGAAGCGCGAGGTCGCGTCGGAAAAACGGGTGGTGCTGTCCGCCACGGCCGAGGTGTCGTTAAAGAGCTGGACCATCTGCGGTCGGGCAAGCATCTCCTCGAACAGCGCGTCGGCCTGCCAGGACATGAGGACAGGCATGTGGCGGAGGTAGAAAAACAATCGCTCGGCCAAAACCCGCGACTCGGCGACCTCCTTGACGGCAGGATCGAGCCCATGAAAGGGGTCGAGACTGACCAAGCCCAACGCACTGCCGGCAAGCTGCTCAACCGCGGCACCGCCGCCTGCCGCGTGCGCGGCCTCCGCAAAGTCGGCGAGCCGCGCGCCGGCGACGTAACGCTGGGTGGGGTGCTCGGCGCGCCATTGCCGGGCAAGACGATGCAATTCGTCGATCTGTGCGGGAGCGAGGTACGTGCTGGCGACCCGCCAGATGTCCGCTTCCTGGCCCTTCAGCGCCGCAACGATGGCGTCCGACACCTCCTTGCCAAACAGGTTGTCCGTCCACTCGTCCTCGGCGATCTCACGGGTGAGCGTCACCATGAGAACCATATCCATCAACCCGACGAGCGGATTCGGATCGACCGCGTTCCCCAGCGCGCCGATGCCTGCTAGGCCCTTCAAACGCTGCGCCATCAGGGCGCCATCCGCAGTCTTGGCAGCGAGATGGGCGCGGTCGTACTCGTCCGCCATGGCGGCCAGGTAACGGTCGGCAAAGCTCATGTTAGCGGCCTGGACGCGGCGTGGATCGAGCGGGCCGGTTTCTGGCGCGCGGGGCCTCCTCGATGTCGGTTCATGCCCGTCGGCCCCGCATCCCCCTTGGATGGCCGCGACACAGGCCAGGAAGAGCACGACGACGATGACATTCATGCGGCTGGTCATAGATGCGCGTGGGCAGCTCTGCCGTGCTGGCTCGCATGCCCGGCGCGACCCGCCACTGTCGATCGAATCCGATGGAGCGCCGCGAGTCGCCGCCCGCGGCGCGCCCGTCTCTCACTTCGCGCCGGCACCGTGGTCGTGAAGCTTCTCCAGCACCTGGTCGAGCGAAAAGCTGCCAGGCTTCTGTCGTGGCGGGAACTCCCGGTAGGTTGCCAGGTGCTTGGCGACGTAAGCCTGCGCGGGGACCAGCGCAAAGGCGTGCTCGACGCGCCACTTGGCGTAGTCGCCGGCGTCGGTCTGCGCCCGCTCGAACGGGTCGGCCCTGATGTCGAACAACTTGGGGAACCGCAGCGGAATCAGGGGGTTCTGCCACACGTCCAGCCCTTCGGCGCGCTGCTCGAGGAAGACCATCTTCCAGCGGTTGTAGCGCAGCCCGGCGAGGTTGCCGTCATCGGTCCAGTAGAAGTATTCCTCGCGCTTGCCCGGGCCGGTACCCGCCAGCACGTCATGCTGGTCGTAGCCGTCGAGGTGGACTTTGAAGTTCTTGCCCGCCGCGTCGTAGCCCTTCAGCAGCTTCTCTGTGACGTTGGAATCGCCGGCCGCCGCGACTAGCGTTGGCACGAAGTCCTCGTGCGAGGTGATGTGGTTGATCTCTGTGCCCGGCTTGATCACGCCCGGCCAGCGCATCATGCACGGCACGCGATAGCCGCCTTCCCAGTTGGTGTTCTTCTCGCCCTTGAACGGCGTCGTCCCACCATCAGGCCAGGAAAAGACTTCCGCCCCGTTGTCGGTCGTCCAGACGACGATCGTGTTCTCGGCGATGCCCATGTCGTCGAGCTTCTTGAGAAGCTGGCCGACCATGCCGTCGAGTTCCGTCATGCCATCGGCAACGATGCCCAGGCCGGTCTTGCCTTTCGACTCGGGCCTCAGGTGCGTGTAGATGTGCATCCGGGTCGAGTTGAACCAGCAGAAGAATGGTTTGTTGGCCTTGGCATTGCGGTCAATAAAGTCGAGTGAGGCGTTGAGGAACTCCTCGTCCACCGTCTCCTGCCGCTTCTTGGTTAGTGGGCCGGTATCCTCGATGGTCTGCTTGCCGACCCGGCCGAAGCGGGGGTCTTCGGTGGGATCGTCCTTGTCGCTGGCCTTGCATTTCAGCACGCCGCGGGGGCCGAACTTGGCGCGAAACTCCGGGTTCTTCGGGTAGTCCGGGTTCTCCGGCTCATCCTCGGCGTTGAGGTGATATAGGTTGCCGAAGAACTCATCGAAGCCATGCACCGTTGGAAGGAACTCGTTGCGATCCCCGAGATGATTCTTCCCGAATTGTCCCGTCGCGTAGCCCTGCGGCTTGAGCAGGTCTGCCAGCGTCGGGTCCTTCTCGGACAGCCCTTCCTTCGCGCCCGGCAATCCTACTTTCAGCAAGCCGGTCCGGAAGCACGACTGGCCGGTAATGAACGCCGCCCGGCCGGCGGTGCAGGATTGCTGCGCGTAGTGATCGGTGAAGATCGCACCTTCCTTGGCAATGCGATCGATGTTGGGCGTGCGATAGCCCATCATGCCGCGGTTGTAGGCGCTGACGTTCCAGTAGCCGATGTCGTCGCCGAAGATGACCAGGATGTTGGGCTTCTTCTGCTGTGCCTGTGCTTGCGCCGCCGGCGCCGCCAGCAGCAAGCTGGTGAGCAGCGCGAATGCCGCCGCCGCAATTCTGAACAATCGCATGGGGTCTCCTTCTCACTCAGAACGCGTGACTCTCAATTGGTCGAAAACACGGCGTTCCAATCGCGTTTCATGTCGACGACGGTCCAACCGCATTTCGCGGCTTCATCCAGCACCTTGTCGAGTCTCCCGACGTGAGACTCGCGGTCATACGCCGACTCGCGCTGGGCGTCGGTGTGGTGAATGATCATGGCGAAACGAGGCCCGGTGCGGCCGGCGCCTTGCGTCGTCCATTGGAGCATCTGTAAATCGCCGGTCATCCCCGAGTGGGCCGCAGCAACGACTTCCATCAAGTTCTTCTCGCCGCCGGCCAGCACTGCCTTCATGTCGCCCGCAAGGAGGGATTTGAACGGTTCCTTGTCATTCCATTCCGGGTGCTGCGGCGCGAGCGCCCGCACCCGGTCGACGGCGAAGAGGAATTGAAAACAGATCGGCTGCTCCGCCCAGAGCGTGCCGTCGTTATCGAACACGGCGATCCGCCCCGAGGGCTTAACGAAATCCCGCGAGCCTTCCGTGGTTACGCGGGTCACGAAGGAGGTCACCGCTGATTTGGATGCGCCTTCTTTCCACGACGGCAAGCTGTCTTGCGCTCGCGCTGCCGCAGCGATCACACACATCGCCGCGGATGCAAGGATGCAGATGGTTCGTCGCATGGGTCACACCGCGGGCTCTATGAGTTCGCGCGGCGCACCCGTTGAGCGGGGCAACCGCAGGGGCGGCCAGACTAGTCGGCACGGGGGGCGCGACGGTATTGGCCTTTGGTCCCATTAAAGCTTATTGCTTGCAGGTCTTGGTGGGTGTCTGCGTCGGAGCGCTGGAGGGCGGGCCGCGGCCGCCTGCCCAAATGGTCAGCACTAAACAGGAAAGCACTAAACAGGAGCATCGTCCGGCTGATTCGGGTTAGCCGCGCCGCACTCGGGGCAGCGGTCGTGGGATTCGCGGAGGTCGTATCCGCACGTCAGACAGTGACCGGTCGTGGCGCGGGAGCGGGCTCGACTGGCTCGGGCGATCGCGACCGTGGCCGGCGCCGCGGACAGCAGGAGCAAAAGCCAGTAGGGGACTGCGAGCAGGGCGTAGCGCAGGTCGGCCAGCCAGAGGGTCGTTCCGGATCGGTACTCATAACGCGGGATCCGCCGGCCCGGCAGGATCACCACGCCGGCCAGGCCCTTTACCTTGTAGGGACGGAGAGCCTCCCACGTGTCGGCATTCGGCGGGTTGCGGCGCAGCCAGCTTTCGGTCGTGTCGTTTGAACGCAGGACTAGCAGAAGCACGCGCCCCTCGTGGGAGAAGACGCGGATGGCGAAGTAGCTATGGAGCCAGAGGATCAGGATCGCCGCGGGGAGCGCGAGCCACTTCATGATCGTTATTGGAGCGAATGGGCGGGGAACTTTCGAGCGGGGCCGCGACGTCAAGGCAGGAAGAGGAACGTTAAGCGAAGCTTGCCCATTTCCCGGGCGGACTCGCGATACCAGCGACTGATTCTCCTCCGAGCCTGGCGTCCTGGCGGTTCAGATTCCTCATTTGCGCGACCGAACAGTACACGAAAATGAAACTTGATTTATATAACTGAATTGTGTATGGTTTCGTTTTGGTTGTGCCGGTTGCGCCGGCGCCGCCGGGCTCTTTCACAAGTGAACGAGAGTGCACGATCAGCGAGCGATCGATGGCCTGACTGGACCGGTGAAGTGGTCGGTGAAAACCGTGAAAAACGAAGACGAAAACGGTGATGTTGAAGTTGTCGTCGAACGTGACCGTCTGCCGGCACGATTGGGCGCGCGCTGTCTCATCCGCGGGTCGGCGGGTCGCGCGGGTTTTACTTCGTTGCGTTGGGTGCGGCCTGTTCCTTCTGCATCTCGCGCTGCATTTCCTGTTGCTGGGCAAGAGCGCGGCTGCGGAGGACGGCGAAGCGGTCTTCCTTGATGCCGACGGACTTGACGATGAGCGGTTCGGTCGCGGAGTCGCCTGGAGAGGCGACGATGCACCAGCGCACGCCGTTATGGGCCGGGACGGGGTCGTGAACGATGATGTACCCCTTGGGGTTGTCGATGGGGATCGCGGTCTTCAGCGAGTAGACATAGGGCTTGTGCGACTCGGGGCAGATCAGCGGCGGCAGCGGCTCGGGGCCTTCGGCGGGGAGGTCCGCCAGCATCGTGGGGAGGTGGTGGTTCTGCAGATAGTAGAAGAGGAGCGGCCCGCAGAGGGAGTGAAGCCGCTCGGCGCAGTCGTCGAGCGGATCTTCGTTTCGGCGGGCCTGGACCGACGGAGAGGACGAGCGCTTCGCCGAGGCGGGGCGCTCCTGAACGACGACAGGTTTCGCGTACTCCACCGCGCGCCCGTCGCTGCTGTTCTGCACGGTCTTGCCGTGGGAGGGCGTCACGGTGGTGGTCGTCGTCTGGCAGCCGGCCGACAGGATGCCGAGCGATGCGCAGAGGAGGACGCAGGCAATTGTGATCTTCATTCCCGAATCTCTCGGTCGCTTCTCACGCCTTCGCGCCCGCGTGACTCTCTCTCTGAATCACGGCTCGGCAAGTGCGCCGCAGGCCGGGGAAGCGCGTGTGTTACTGCTGGAAGCGCGGGTCTTCATCATCGTAGTTGTCGCCCGGCAGGAACTGCGGCGCGAACGCTCCGCCGCCGCCTCCGTTTGCGCCGGAGGCGTCGCCGCCGCTGCCGTCGTCCTGCTCCAGAGGATCACCCATGCGGAAGAGCCTCGGGCGGGTGGCCGGGCCGGCGGGCGACTCAGCGCCGCTAGGAGCCGGGCGCGGACCGAACGTGCTGGGATCGCCGTTGGTGCCGGTGCCAGTGCCGGTGCCCGTACCGGGGCGGCGGCGGTTGCGGTTCTCCTCGCGAAGCTGCTCTTCCGCATCGCGCTGCTGCTGGGCCTCCTGCGCCCGGCGGATCTCGGCCGCCTCGCGGCGAGCGCGGTCGGCGCGGTCCTGCTCGAGGGCGGAGTTGCTGGCGTTCTCGCCGCGCTTGAGGCCCTTGAGCTGGTCTTCGAACGTGCCCGGCTCGATCGCTTGCGGCACAACCTTCGTTCCGTCGAGCTCTTCCTTGGTCATCCCCTCAAGCGTCTTAGGCATCGGCGCCACGTGGGGGGTGAGGAAGATCAGCAGCTCGGTCTTGGTCTTGGTCATCTGGTCGCGCTGGAACGCCCACTGCAAGATCGGGATGTCGCCCAGGATCGGCACCTTGCTGGTCGACTTGTTGAGACGGTCTTCCATCAATCCGCCGATCACGATCGTCTGCCCGTTCTCGATCGCGACGCGGCTCTGGGCGGAGCGCTTGGCGATGATCGGGGCGTTGATCCCTTCGGACACCGGCACGGTGGAGTTGGTCAGCGCGCTGATCTCCGGCGCGACGTCCATGATGACCAGCCCATCGCGGTTAATGTGCGGCAGCACGTCGAGAATGATGCCGACGTCGCCGTACTGGATCGTGTTGATCGTCTGGCCGTTATCGGTCACCCGGCTGTTGGTGACGAACGGGACTTCCTGACCGACGGTGATGCTCGCGAGCTGGTTGTCGCTGGCGAGAATGTAGGGGCGCGACAGCACGTCGAGCTTGCCGTTGGTCTGCAGGGCGCGGATCGTCGCCTGCACTTCCTTTTCGAGCAGCCGGATCGTAAGGCCCTGCCCGTTGGAGGGGATGCCGAAGTTGGTGCCGGTGCTGAAGAGCGTCGCGCCGCCGGCGCCGAGATTGAGGATGGAGAACTCAGTGCCCAGGTCGTGGCTGTTGTCGTGGGTGACTTCGGCGATGAGGACCTTGATCAGCACCTGCGGGACGGGGCGATCGAGCTCCTCGATGATTGCCTTAACACGCTCGAAGTTGCCCGGGGCCGTCATGACCAGCAGGGAGTTGGTGTCGGAGTCGGCGACGACCACGACTTGTCCGGAGAGCTGGCTGGCGCCGAGCTGCGCGCCGGAGGAAAGGCGCGTGCCGCCGCCGACACGGCTGGCAGTCGTGCCGCCGCCGCCGAAGTTGGTTCGACCGCTGTTTCGGCCGCCGGTGCTGCGTCCGCTGGTGGTTGAGCTGCCGAATCCACCACCACCACCGAACCC
>JADMIO011227172.1_pt1 | contig 52778 bp, 43 predicted proteins | sample 8958161 | NCBI WGS metagenome assembly JADMIO01 (sample SAMN16585339, study PRJNA669376) | soil metagenome | isolation source: Crop rotation soil | place: USA: Cullars Rotation, Alabama | collected 2011 | reverse complement strand
GCCGCGACTTCAAGTCACGTGAATTCCAAGCTTCGGATCCCACTGTGCTGGAAAGGCGGCTCGCCGATGCGGGCTACCCCCACCGGTTGCACGTCGCCGGCGCGATCGCGCCGTTCGTCGAGCCCGACCTGCGCGCCGCCGTGGCCGCGGCAGCTCGCCCCGATCGCATCGACCTGCTCGGCCATGTCGACGACCTTGCGACCGAGTACCGCGGCGCGACGGCCGTGCTGCACCCGAGCAGCTATGAGGGCTTCGGCCTGCCGATCGCCGAGGCAATGGCGTGCGGTGTGCCGGTGGTGGCGTACCGCAACAGCTCGGTCCCCGAGGTGCTCGGCGGTGCGGGCGTGCTCGTCGAGGACGACGACCTCGACGCGCTCACACAGGCCACCCGCCGCGTGCTCGACGAGCCGGCCTACCGAGCCGAGCTCATCGACGCCGGACTGGTCAGAGCGGCTGGGCTCCGGTGGGAGGATTGCGCCCGTGCGCACGTCGAGGTCTTCCTTGCCATCGCCGGGCGCTGACGCCCCGCGCACCCGGCTACGGGTGGCGATCGACGCGACACCGCTCGTCAATGGCGACACCGGTGTCGCCCGCTACGCGGCGCAGCACCTCGCCGAGCTGTCCCGCCGCACGGACATCGAGCCGATCCCGTTCGCCATCGGCCGCGGTGTCGACGCGGGTCCGGGCGTGCGCCGCTTCCGCACGCCGCTGCGCGTGATGCACCGCGCCTGGCGCGTCGTGCACTGGCCAACCGCGGACACGCTCGTCGGTCCATCCGACGTCGTGCACTCCATCGACATGGTGCCGCCTCCCACCGACCGGCCGCTCGTGATGAGCATCCACGACACGCTCCCGCTCGAGATCCCCGAGCTGTACAGCGCCCGCGCCATCCGTCACGCCGAGGGAGGTCTGGCCAAAGCAGCAAACGCGCAGGTGGTGCTGGCGCTCTGCGCCGCGTCCGCCGATCGCATCACCGAGATCGCCGGCGTTCCCCGCGAGCGCATCGTCGTCGCGCCGCCCGGCCGCAGGCCCGAGCTCGGCGTGCACGAGCCGCTCGTCGATCCGCCCTACCTCCTCGCAGTCGGTTCGGTCACGCCCCGGAAGGGCTTCCAGGTGCTGATCGAGGCGCTGGCCGCGCTGGGCGCCGGCTGCCCTCCGCTGGTCGTCGCCGGTCCGGACGGGTGGCGCGCCGACGAGGTGAAGCAGCGCGCGGTCGACCTCGGTCTGCAGGACAAGGTGCGCTTCCTCGGGCACGTCCCCGACGACGACCTCGAGCGCCTGTTCCGCCACGCGTCCGTGCTCGTGCACCCGAGCTTGGCTGAAGGCTTCGGCATCCCCTGCCTCGAGGCGCTCGGGTTCGGCACGCCGGTCGTCGCCGCGGACATCCCACCGGTGCGCGAGCTCGGCGAAGGGTGCATCGAGCTGGTCACGCCCGGCGACGCCGACGCGCTCGCCGCGGGTCTGCGGCGGGTGCTCGACGACCGCGACCATGCAGCAGCGATGGTCGCACGCGGTCGCGAGCGCTCGGCCGAGTACACGTGGGCGCGCATGTCCGAGCTCATCGTCGGGGCCTATCGCAGTGCCGCCAGCTGAGCCTCGCCTCTCCGTCGCGATGTGCACGCGCGACGGCGAGCGGTTCGTCGTCGAGCAGCTCACGAGCATCCTCGAGCAACGCCGTCTGCCCGACCAGCTCGTCCTCTTCGACGACGCGTCGACCGACGGCACGGTCGAGCTCGCGGAGCGCACGCTCCGCGAGGCGCCGTTCCCGACGAAGGTCACGCGAAACGACACCGCGCTCGGCGTGACCGCGAACTTCTCCGCCGCCATCGCCGCCTGCTCTGGTGATGTCATTGCGCTCGCGGACCAGGACGACGTGTGGCACGCGAACAAGCTCGAACGCCTCTCGACCGAGCTCGCGCGCGACGACAACGTGCTCGCGGTCTTCAGCGACGCCGACCTCATCGACGAGGACAGCTCAGCGCAACGAAGGGCGCTGTGGCGGCGCGTCGGTGTTTCGCGCGCGGCACGACGTCGACTCCTCGGCGGCCAGGTGCTCGAGCAGCTCGTGCGGTGGAAGGTCGTCACCGGTGCGACGCTGGCCTTCCGTGCACGGCTCGTTCCGCACCTGCTGCCGATGCCCGCGGGAGCGCTGCACGACACATGGATCGCAGTGATGGCCGCTCTTCTCGGCGATGTCGTCGCGGTCCCTGACCCGCTCCTCTGCTACCGGGTCCACGACGCGAACGCCGTCGGTCTGCCGAGCCGCGACCCGCGTGTGGTCGCAACGACCCATGCCGACGACACCGACGCGCGCGCCGACGAGCTCGCGATGTTCGAGCTGGCGGTGTCGCGCGCCGCAGCCGCGGGCGCGGACTCGCAGCGCCTCGCGCTCGTCGAACGAAAGATCCGGTTCCTCGAGCAGCGCGCCGCACTCGACGCGAAGCCGGTGCTCCGCATCGCGCCGGTCGCTCGCGGTCTCGTGACCGGTCGCTACCACGCGCTCGGGCACGGCGCCCGCAGCGCCGGGCACGACCTGGTGTACGGCCGGTGACCGACCCGGCTGACCTCGCGGTCGTGATCGTCACCTACGACCCGGAGCCTGTGCTCGAAGCGGCGGTCGAGGCGCTCGTGCGCTCAACGACGCCGCCGCGCGAGGTCGTCATCGTCGACAACGCGTCGACCGACACGGCGTCGCTCGACGCCGTCGAGGAGCAGAACCATCCGAACGTGCGGGTGCTGCGCGAGGCGAGCAACCTCGGCTACTGCGCGGCGAACAACGTCGGCTACCGCGCGGTGTCCGACGCTCGCTATGTGCTCTTCCTCAACCCGGACGCGGTCGTGACGCCCGAGCTCATCGCCGGCGCGGTCGCCCTTCTCGACCGCGAGCCCGACGCGGCCGCAGTCGGCCCGAAGCTCCTCCAGCTCGACACAACGACGATGCAACCGACGGGGCGCATCGACAGCGCCGGCATCGTCCAGGCATGGTGGGGGCGGATCACCGATCGCGGGCAGGGCGAGGTCGACGCCGGTCAGTACGACGGACCTGTCCAGGCGATGCCGGCGCTCTGCGGCGCGGCGCTCATCGTCCGTCGCACCGCGCTCGACGCCGTCGCCCGCGACGGCGAGGTGTTCGACGAGGACTTCTTCATGTTCAAGGAGGACGTCGACCTCTCGTACCGGCTCACCACCGCGGGCTGGCGGCTGCTGTTCGCGCCGTCGCTCGTCGTGCACCACGCGCGGGGCAACCTCCAGATCGACCGCGCCTCGATCGCGCCGTGGGTGCGGCGCCGCTCGCTGGCCAACGAGTGGCGGCTGTGGCACAAGCCATCCCTGCCGAAGGGCCGACGGCTGCCGATGCTCGTGTACCTCCTGGCCAAGTCCGTCGCCGTCGGGATGGGCCGGTGACCGCGCGAGCCGACGTCGCCCTCTGCATCCCCACGTTGAACGCCGGACGATGGGTCGAGCGCATGGTCGCGGCTGTCCGCACGCAGACGCTCCAGCCCCGGGACTTCATCGTCATCGACTCGTCCTCGACCGACGGCTCGCCCAAGCGATGGGCCGCAGCGGATGCGCGCGTCGTCACGATCGAGCGCGACGACTTCGATCACGGCGGCACCCGCAACCGGTTCCTCGACCTCACCGATGCGGCCGTGCTGCTCTTCCTCACCCAGGACGCGGTGCCCGCTGACGCGTCGGCGTTCGACACGCTCGTCGCCGGGCTCACCGAGCGCCCCGAGACAGGGCTTGCCTACGGACGCCAGCTGCCTCACCCGGGCGCTCGACCGATGGCCCGCGCCCACCGTGCGTTCAACTACCCGCCCACCCCCGCGTACCGCACGGACAAGGACATCGCCGCCCTCGGCGTTCGTGCCGCGTTCAGCTCGAACGCCTTCGCCGCCTACCGCCGGGCCGCGCTCGACGCGGTCGGCCGCTTCCCGGACCCGATCGTCGGCAGCGAGGATCGCTTCGTCGCCGCCCGCCTGCTGCAGCACGGCTGGGCCATCGCCTACGTCCCCGAGGCGCGGGTTGAGCACTCCCATGACGACAGCTACGCCGACAACGTCCGCCGCTACTTCGACATCGGCGCCTTCCAGAGCAGCCAGCCCTGGTTCGAGGCCTACCTCGGTCGCCCGGACCGGGAGGGGCGGCGCCTCGTGGAGGCTCAGATCGCTGCGCTGCGCCGCGACGGTGTCACCGCGGCTCGGGCCCGGGTGCTCTCGCATGCCGCCGCCAGCTGGGTGGGGTTCCGTCTGGGCCGGTCGCACCGGCGGCTCCCGGGGGCCGTGGCGGCCCGGCTGAGCACGGCGCCCGCCTACTTCCGGCACAGGAAGTCGCACCCTGAGTGACGAACCAGTAACCCCGGGAGAAGCGCAGATGGGAGACCACCGGGTGCGACGTGTCTACGATGCAGCCGGCAGGGCGTAGGGGGATAGGGGCGTTGGGTCGTGTTCCACACGAGGCTGAGGCAGCGATGACGGACGAGCCGTCCGAGCTCACCCAGGAGCGGGAGCTCCAGACCTCTGCACCTCGCCAGCCCTCGGCCGAAGCGGCCATCCGCGCCGTCCCTGGCCGCGGCGGCGAGCACAGCTACGGCCACCGCCCCGCCCCGTCCCGCGGCGCGCTCACCGTGATCATCGGCGACCTCGTCGCCGTCGTCGCCGCCGTGGCGCTCATGGGCACGATCGACGCTCGGGCCGCCCTCCTCGTGGCCACCTTGCCTCTCGGCCTGCTCCTCACCCGGGCCCACCACCTCCGCCCGTCCATGCGGGTGCTCGAGCAGCTCCCCGAGCTGGTCGCACCCATGGCGATCGCCATGCTCATCGCCACGCCGTTGGTCGTCGGCCAGAGCGATGCCGCTGCGCTGCTGCGCCTCGGCACGGTCGCGGTGCTCGCCGTGCTCGCAGTCCGCTTCGTCACCTACTCGATCGTCCGCGCCGCTCGTCGCCACGGTCGCTTCATGGAGCGCGCGCTGCTCATCGGGGACGAGACGTTCGTCGCCGCCCTCGTCGAGCGGCTCGACGGCCGGCCCGAGTACGGGCTGCAGGTCGTCGGCACCGCCGGCCCTGGCTGGGGCTTCGAGGGCGGGTTCGACGAGGGCGCGGTCTCCAGCCTCATCGACGTGCTCGACGTCGACCGCGTGATCGTCGCGTCGGGCGCGAGCGACCTCGACGTGCTGCCCGCAGTGAAGGCCAGTCGCATGGCCGGCGTCCGGGTGCAGGTGCTGCCCCGGCTGGCCGAGGTGCTGCCCGCACCGTCGAGCGTCCTCGTCGACAAGGTCGACGCCTACCTCCTGTACACCGCGTGGAGCGGAGGCCCCGGCCGCCTCGCCCGCGTCGCCAAGCGGGCGATGGACATCGTGGGTGCGCTGATCGCTCTCGTTGTGCTCTCGCCCGTGCTCCTGGTCGCCGCGATCGGCGTGAAGGTCAGCAGCCCCGGGCCCGTCGTGTTCCGCCAGACCCGGGTCGGCAAGGGCGGGCGCCCGTTCACGATGCTGAAGTTCCGCACGTTCCCGGTCGACCACGAGGACACCGCGTTCTCGCTGCCGCACGAGGCCTGCCCATTCCCCTTCTCCCGGTTCCTGCGCCGGTCGAGCATCGACGAGCTGCCGCAGTTGCTCAACGTGGTGCTCGGGAACATGTCGCTCGTCGGCCCCCGGCCCGAACGGCCGCACTTCGCCGAGCCGCTGGGCGAGTCGATCGACGGCTACAACGACCGTCACCGCATGGTCGGCGGCATCACGGGCCTCGCCCAGGTGCACGGCTACTGGGGCGACACGTCGCTCCCCGAGCGGGCCCAGCTCGACAACCGCTACATCGACAGCTGGTCGCTGCTCGGTGACGTGACGATCCTCTTGCGGACGGTTCCGGCGATCCTCCGCAAGGCGCGTTCCTGATCCGCGCGCTGCGCCCAATACGCTCGCGTTGATGGCCACGGTCGAGACGGAGCAACCCAGCGTCCCATCCTGGGTCCCGGACTTCGCGGCCCGGCTCTACGAGCGACCGTTCATCCGCAAGTTCTGGAAGTACTGCATGACGTCGGTCGTCGGCGTCGTGATGGGCCAGAGCCTCCTGTTCTTCTTCGCGTCGATCCTCGGCTGGGGCGGCGTGGCGTCGAACATCACCGCGGTGAGCATCAGCACGATCCCGACCTACTACCTGAGCCGGGCGTGGGTGTGGAAGAAGCGGGGCAAGAGCAGCCTGTACGCCGAGGTCATCCCCTTCTGGGTGATGACGTTCCTCGGACTGCTGCTCTCGACGCTGTGCGTGTACCTGCTCGAGCAACGGTGGCCCGGCAACCCGCTCCTCGTCAACCTCGGCAACGTCATCGGCTTCGGCGTGCTGTGGGTCGCGAAGTTCTTCATCCTCGACCGCGTGCTGTTCGCGGTGACGCACGAGCATCCGGAAGGCCCGCCGCCGCTCCTGTAGGTAGGTTGCGGGGCATGGGACGACTCGAAGGAAAGGTCGCGCTCATCACGGGCGCGGCGCGTGGACAGGGAGAGCAGGAGGCACGCCTCTTCGCGTCCGAGGGTGCGGCCGTGGTGCTGACCGACGTCCTCGACGACGAGGGCAAGGCGACCGCGGCTGACATCGGCGCGAGCGCGACGTATCACCATCACGACGTCACCAGCGAGGCGGACTGGATCTCGGTGGTCGCCGCGGTGATCGAGGAGCACGGCCAGGTCGATGTGCTCATCAACAACGCCGGCATCTTCGCGATCAACCCGATGGTGACGACCACCGAGGAGGAGTTCCGGCGCGTGTGCGACGTGAACCAGCTCGGGACGTTCTTCGGCATGAAGACCGTGGCGACGCCGATGGTCGAGCGCCAGACCGGCTCGATCATCAACATCTCCTCGGTCGCCGGCCTCGGCGGCTCACCCGGGATGATCTCCTACGCGGCGAGCAAGTGGGCCGTGCGCGGGATGACCCGCTCCGCGGCGGGCGAGCTCGCGGCGTTCGGTGTGCGGGTGAACTCGATCCACCCCGGCATCATCGAGACGCCCATGCTCGCTGAGTTCTCGAACTGGGGGATCATGCCGCAGGTGATGGAGCGCATCCCGATGGGCCGCAGCGCGGAGGCGATCGAGGTCGCGAGGCTCGCGCTGTTCCTCGCGTCCGACGACAGCGCCTACTGCACCGGCGCCGAGTTCACCATCGACGGCGGCATGAAGGCCTGACCCCTCGCCGTTTGTTCGGTGCTCGCTTCGCGAAAAGCGAAGTCAGCACCGAACAAACGGATGGTCGTGGGTCACCTGGTAGACGGACGCGCCGTCGGACTCGTGGACCTTGGTGAGGTCGGGGTCGCCGGCGATCCACGTGGTGAGGTCGCGGCCGAAGCGCAGATCGAGGTCGTGGGTCACGACCAGGTAGTCGTAGCTCCGGTCCCGGAGCGTCTGGCGCCACGCGGTGCAGTCGTCGACGAAGTGGAATGCGCCGTGCGGACCGGTCACCCCGACCGGCTCGACCACGTTGGCAACATGGTCGCCGTAGAGGTACCAGTCGATGGCGATGCCACTCTCGACGCCGATCCGCGCCGGGGGGATCGACCGCGCCCACCGCGCCAGCGCGATGCCGTCGTAGCGATGCGCCTTTCCGACGACCGAGAACCAGCCGATGGCGAACAGGACGACCAGGACCACGACCTCGCGTCGGCGCGACCACACCGCCACGACGACCGCCACCGCGGCGGCGCCGACCACCACTCCGCCGATGAGCTCGTCGCTCATCCACGACGCGCGGGTGCGGTTCGACGCGCCGACCACGAGCATCACCGCATACACGGCGCCGAGCACCCACGACGCGCGCCGGGACTGCAGCAGGGCGGTCAGGGGCGTGATCGCCAGCGCGATCGCAAGCGCCGGCGCGACGTAGCGCGAGTTGGATGGGAACAGCAGCGGCTGACCGAAGTCGCCGAGCGCGGTCGTCGGCGTGAACAGCCACACCGCTGTCGCGGCGAGTGACGCCGCGCCGAGCACCCGCAGCAGCCGGTCCCAGTCGACGAGCGCCACGATCGCGCCGGCAAGCGCGAGCCCGAACGTGAGGCGCCATCCCGGCCCCCACGCGAAGTGGACAAGCGGCGTCAGCACATCGCGTGCGACACCGGGGTGGCGCAGGTAGTCGGCCACCGAGTAGCCGAGGCGATCGACGACCGCGAACGACGCCGAAGGCAGCACGCCGACGTCGACCGAGGACAGCGGGCTCCCGGTCCTCAGGACGTTGCGCGCGTACCAGTAGCTGCCGGTGAGGAGCAGCGGCAGCACGAGCGCCACCGCGCCCCGGGCGCGCGTCGACCGCGGCATGACGGCGACGGCGCCGACGACGAACACCGCGACGGCGGGCAGCGCGGGGAGCTTCATGCTGAGCGCCAAGCCCGCGGCGAGGCCGGCAAGCACGAGGTGTGCGCGCGTCCAGCGCGGTGGTTGGAGGAGCAGCGCGACCGCGGCGAGCACGAGCCCGACCGCGGCGACGTCGTTCTCGGCGCCCCCGGCATTGATCATCACCGGCGCGTCGAGGACGATCGCGGCACCGAGCAGCGTGAGGACACCGCGCCCGTAGGGCCGGCCGATGCACCATCCGGCGAGGAGTGCGAACGCGAGCCACGCGAGGTTGATCACCGGCGACATCGACTCGTTGTCGAACGCGAGCAGGCCGAGCGCGTGGAGCAGCTCGCCCGTAGCCGGGTTCAGGTGCCACGGGAACTCCGGGTACACGTAGTGGAACCCCGTAAGCAACCCGCTCTGGACGAAGCCCGCCGCGAACGGGAGGTGGTAGAGGACCGAGTCGTCCTCGATGATGCCGCGACGGGCCGCGGCGACCGCGTAGCTGCCCGCCTGCGCCATCGTGAGCCCGACCACCGCGGCGACGACCATGCGGCTCCGGCGCGATGGCGGCGGCACCACCTCGGCCGGCGCGGGCACGGCCGGCGGCGCAGGCTGCGGCCGACCGCGCACGACCACGGCGACGAGCCCGAGCACCACGCCGCCGCCGACCACGAGGCTCACGGTGCGGAACTCCCCCACCGCGCCGAGCAGCTCCGCCGTCAGCACCAGGCTCGACAGCGTGAGCACCACCTGCGCGAGCACGGCGGTCGCGCCGAGCAGCGCAGGCACCAGCCAGCGCCTCAGCAGCCACCCGGTGACGACGTGCGGCCCGACCAGGCAGCCCAACAGCAGGGCGCCGCGCATGGTCTCGCCGAGCTCGTTCAGCCCTGGACGGAGCCGTGGCCGAGCATGCTCGGCAGCGCGTCACGCCACGCCGCGGTGGCGTCATCGAGCGCGACGTCCAGCAGCCCGTCGACGACCAGCCGGTCGCCACCGGCGGCACCCAGCAGGGTGGCGGGCACGTCGGCCTCCGTGTGCCGGCGGTGCACCTCTGGCACCGACGACGCGGCGACGCTCAGCACCACTCGGGACGGGCCCTCTCCGAACAGACCGGCGTGACCGTCGACGGCTCCGGCCTTCACGGTGAACCCGACGCCGCCGCGCACCGCCATCTCCGCGAGCGCGAGCGCGAGACCGCCGTCGGCCACGTCGTGCAGCCCGTGCACGACACCGTCGGCCACCAGGCCGCGCACGAGGTCGCACAACCGAGCGTGGGCATCGAGGTCGACCGGTTGCAGCGCGCCGCCGCGGTGCCCGCGCGACCACGCCCAACGCGAACCAGCGAGCATCGTCGACGAGGCACCCAGCAGCACGAGACGGTCGTCCTCGACGAGCGCCGCGGCAGGCGGCCGGCGTTCGATGCGGTCGACGACACCGAGCACACCGACGATCGGCGTCGGATCGATGTCGCGACCACGTGACTCGTTGTAGAGGCTGACGTTCCCGCCGACGCACGGGATGTGCAGCTGCCGGCAGGCGTCGCCCATCCCGTCGATCGCCTCGGACAGCTGCCACATCACCTCGGGGTGCTCGGGGTTGCCGAAGTTGAGGCAGTCAACGAGCGCAACCGGACGAGCGCCGACGCACGCGAGGTTCAGCGCCGCTTCGGCGACGACCATCGCGGTGCCGAGCTTCGGGTCGACCGCACACCACCGGTGGTTCCCGTCGGTCGTGAGGGCGAGGCCGCGGCCGGTGTCCACGCCGGTGGTCGGGTGCTTGAGCCGCAGCACCGCGGCGTCTCCGCCGGGCTCCACGACCGTGTTGAGGAAGAGCTGGTGGTCGTACTGGCTCGAGATCCACGCCGAGTCGGCGAGCATCGCCAGCAGGTCGTCGCCGTTGCCGGCCGCCGTCGGCGCCGCCAGCTCATCCGGTCCGTGGGCGGCCCGTTCGGCGAGATCCGCGGGTGCGGCGCGGGGACGGTCGTAGCGCGGGGCGTCGTCCTCCAGGGACTTCGCCGGCATGTCGGCGAGCACCTCACCGTCGAAGCGGTCGAGCACCCGCAGCCGGCCCGAGCCGGTGACGGTCCCGATCACCCTCGCCGTGACCTCCCAGCGGGCGCAGATGGCGAGCACCTCGTCGAGGTGCTCAGGCGTGACGATCGCCAGCATCCGCTCCTGCGACTCGCTCGTCATGACCTCGAAGGGCTCCATGCCGGGCTCGCGCTGATGGATCTCGGCGATGTACACGTCCATACCGCTGCCACCCTTGGCCGCGGTCTCGCTCGTCGCGCAGGTGATGCCGGCGCCGCCCAGGTCCTGCACACCCACGGCGAGGCCGGCGTCCAGCAGCGCGAGGCATGCCTCGATGAGGCGCTTCTCCTCGAACGGGTCGCCGACCTGCACGCTGGGTCGCTTCGCCTGGTCCGCTTCGTCGTCGGAGAAGCCGGCGGACGCGAGCACGCTCACCCCACCGATGCCGTCGCGCCCGGTGCTCGACCCGAGCAGCACCGCGAGGTTCCCGACCCCGTGGGCGCGTCCGAGCACGAGACGATCGGCGGGGAGCAGCCCGAGGCAGAGGACGTTGACGAGCGGGTTCTCTGCGTAGGTCTCGTCGAACACGGCCTCACCGCCGACGGTCGGCACGCCGACCGAGTTGCCGTAGCCCGAGATGCCGGACACGACGCCCTCGGCGATCCACCGGCTGCGGGCCTCGTCGAGCGGACCGAAGCGCAGCGGGTCCATCACCGCGATCGGCCGGGCTCCCATGGAGAAGATGTCGCGCAGGATGCCGCCCACGCCGGTTGCCGCGCCCTGGTACGGCTCGATGGCCGAGGGGTGGTTGTGGCTCTCGATGCGGATCGCCGCGGCGATGCCGTCGCCGACGTCGACCACGCCCGCGCCCTCGCCCGGACCGACGAGCACCCAGGGCGCTTCACTCGGCAGCCGGCGCAGGTGGATCCGGGACGACTTGTACGAGCAGTGCTCCGACCACATGACCGAGTACATGGCCAGCTCGAGGTGGTTCGGCGCCCGCCCGAGGATGCGCTCGATGGTGGCGTACTCGTCGTCGGTCAGCCCAAGCGCTCGGTGGACCGACTCGTCGGGCTCATCGGACATGGTGCGGTCAACCTACCGGAGCCTGTGACGAGGCTGGACGATTGTTGCATTTCCCTCTATGCCGTGCTTCTCTTTTGCTCTATGGCACCCCGAAAAGGCCCCCGTTCCATGTCTGATCAGCACAAGGCTGCGCTTGCTGAAGGCAGAAGCCAGGGCCGGGCGGTTCGCAACTATCTCGAAGCACTCGAGGCCACAAAGCCGAAGAGAGGGCGCAAGCGGACACCTGATTCGATCAAGAAGCGCCTTGACGCAATCGACGCTGCGATCGCCGATGCCGACAAGCTCACCGAGCTGAAGCTGCGCCAGGAGAGGGTGAACCTCGAGCGCGAGCTCGAAGCGGGCAGCGTCGCCGTCGACCTCACCTCGCTCGAGCAGGAGTTCGTGGCTGTGGCCAACGCCTACGGCCTCCGGCAGGGCATCACCTACCAGGTGTGGCGGGACACGGGCGTCTCGGCCGCCGTCCTCAAGAAGGCCGGGATCGGCCGGGGTTCAGCCTGACCTGACGGCGGCGCCGGTCGTGCTGGCCGTGGCCGACACGAGCAGCGACTGGAGGAGCGACCGACCGTCGGTCGAGCCCAACAGCTCGTGGCAGGCACGCTCGGGGTGGGGCATGAGACCGACCACGTTGCGGCCCTCGTTGCAGATGCCGGCGATGTCGTCGACCGATCCATTCGGGTTGTCGACGTAGCGAAGCACGATCCGATCGTCGGCTCGCAGCTCGTCCAACACGCGCTCTGAGCACGTGTAGTTCCCCTCGAAGTGGTTGATCGGGATGCGCAACACGGCGCCTGCTTCCGCTTCAACCGTCAGCGCTGAACGAGTTGATTCCACCCGTACCGCCACGGTGGTGCAGAGGAATTTCAAGCCGCGGTTCTTCTGGAGCGCACCGGGCAGCAGCCCGGCTTCCGTGAGGACTTGGAAGCCGTTGCAGATGCCCACCACCGGCCCGCCGTCGGCGGCGAAGGCAGCGACCGCAGCCATGATCGGGGAGAAGCGGGCGATCGCGCCGGGCCGGAGGTAGTCGCCGTGGGCGAACCCTCCGGGGACGATCACCGCGTCCACCGCGCCGACGCCGGCGTCCCCGTGCCACAGCAGACGGGCCTCACCGCCGAGGTCGCGCACCGCTTCCATCGCGTCCTGCTCGCAGTTCGAGCCCGGGAACAGCACGACGCCGACCGTCACGCTCATGCGGTCACCGTGGCGTCGAGCTGGACGGTGACGTCCTCGATGACCGGGTTGGCGAGGAACCGCGCGCATAGGTCATCGACCTCGGCCCGCGCCGCGTGCTCGTCAGCCGCTTCGATCGTGAAGCGGATGCACTTGCCGACCCGCACGCCGCTGACGCCGTCGAAGCCGAGGGTGGGCAGGGACCGTTCGATCGTCGCGCCTTGCGGATCGGCGACGCCCTCCCGGAGCTGCACCTCGACCGCGACCGAGAAGGTCGACATCAGGCGCCCGGCCAGTCGTCGAGCGAGAGGCCGGTGATGCGCTCGTACGCCTCGCGGTAGCGCTGCGCGCTCGCGTCCACCACGTCGGCGGGCAGCGGAGGGGGCGGCGGCGTCTTGTCCCAGTCGAGGCCGTCGAGGTAGTCGCGGACCGGCTGCTTGTCGAAGCTCGGTGGCGTCGCGCCCGGCGCCCACACGTCGGCCGGCCAGAACCGCGACGAGTCCGGCGTGAGCACCTCGTCGCACACCACGAGCTCACCGTCGATGAAGCCGAGCTCGAACTTGGTGTCAGCGATGATGATCCCGCGCTCGGCGGCCCACTCGGCACCTCGGCGGTAGAGCTCGAGGCTGATCTCGCGGGCCCGCTCGGCGACCTCCTTGCCGAGGATGTCGACCGCGTTCTCGTACGTGATGTTCTCGTCGTGCAGGCCGATCTCGGCCTTGGTCGACGGCGTGAACACCGGCTCGGGCAGCTGCTCTGACTCCCGAAGGCCGGACGGCAGCGACGTGCCGTGCATCGTCCCCGAGCTGCGGTACTCCTTCCAGGCGGACCCGGACAGGTAGCCGCGCACGATGCACTCGACCGGGAGCATCTCGGCCCGGCGGCACAGCATCGCCCGGCCCGCGACCTCAGGCACCTGGGCCGCCTCGGGCATGTCGGCGAGCTCGGTCGACAGCAGGTGGCTGCCCGTGACGTTTGCGAAGTGGTCGAGCCAGAACGCTGTCATCGCGGTGAGCACGCGACCCTTCGACGGGATCGGCTCGGCCATCACGACGTCGAACGCCGAGATCCGGTCGGAGGTCACCATCAGCAACCGGTCATCGCCGGCGTCGTAGATGTCGCGGACCTTCCCGGAGTACACGTAGGGCAGGCTCAGCTTCAAAGGATCTCCTCGGGGTCATAGGTGGATGCGTTCGGGTGACGGGCGACGACGTCGGCGGCGCGAGACGCGAACGCGCCCACCTGCGCGGCCGCGGCGCCCGTGAAGGACAGCGGCTCGGCGACGACCACGGCGAGGTCCCCGGCGGACAGCCGCAGGCGCGGGTCGGCGGCGAGGCGATCGAGGAGGTCGTTCCCCTCGCTCCCCTTCTCGCGCATCTCGAGCGCGACGGCCACTGCGTGCTCACCGATCACCTCGTGCGCCAGCTCGCGCCCGACGCCGGCCTTGACCGCGGCCATCAGCACCTTCGTGCTGGCGAGGAACGGGAGGTAGCGCCGCAGCTCGCGGTCGATCACGGCGGGGTAGGCACCGAGCTCGTCGAGCACGGTGAGGAACGTCTGGAACACGCCGTCGGTCGCGAAGAACGCGCCGGGCAACGCCACCCGGCGCACGGCCGAGCACGACACGTCCCCCTCGTTCCACTGATCCCCGGCGATCCCCGCCACCATCGTCAGATGACCGCGCAGCACGTTCATCAAGCTGTTGATGCGCTCGGTCGAGCGCGTGTTCATCTTGTGCGGCATGGCCGACGAGCCGACCTGACCGGGCTGGAAGCCCTCGGTGGCGAGCTCGTGACCTGCCATCAGCCGAATCGTGAGCGCGAGGGACGACGGGCCCGCCGCGGCCTGCACGAGCGCGGCGACGACGTCGAGGTCGAGCGAGCGCGGGTACACCTGGCCGACCGAGCCGAGCACGCGTTCGAAGCCCAGGTGCCGCGCCACCGCAGCTTCGAGCTCCTCGAGGCGAGCCGCGTCACCGTCGAGCAGGTCGAGCTGGTCCTGCGACGTGCCCATGGGGCCCTTGATGCCGCGCAGCGGGTAGCGGGCGAGCAGCTCCTTCACCCGCTCGAGCGCGAGCAGGAGCTCCTCGCCGGCGGACGCGAAGCGCTTGCCGAGTGTCGTCGCCTGCGCGGCGACGTTGTGCGAGCGTCCGGTCATGACGAGCTCCGCGTGCTCGGTCGCGAGGCGGGCGAGCCGGGCGACGGCCGCAACCATGCGGTCCCGCACCAGCTCGAGCGACGCCCGCACCTGCAGCTGCTCCACGTTCTCCGTGAGGTCGCGAGACGTCATGCCTTTGTGGATGTGCTCGTGGCCGGCGAGCGCCGAGAACTCCTCGATGCGGGCCTTCACGTCGTGGCGGGTGACGCGCTCGCGAGCGTCGATCGACGCCAGGTCGACGTTGTCGATCTGGGCCTTGTACGCCTCGACCACACCGTCGGGCACGTCGATGCCAAGGTCTCGCTGGGCCTCGAGGACGGCGACCCAGAGCTGGCGCTCGAGAACGACCTTGTGCTCCGGGGACCACAGCTCGACGAGGGGGCCTGAGGCGTACCGGGCGGCGAGGACGTCAGCGATCACAAGGCGCACTTCCACATTCTCGGGGCGAACGCATCAAGTCTGACCGGAGTCGTGACGATGCAACAACGAATCATCCGGGGCTGGAGACTGAGAAGGAGGCGGACGGTGGAGAAGCGGTGCGAGAAGCACATCTTCGAGACATCCGAGGATCGTTGCGGCAGGTGCGGTCACGAGTACTGCGGTGAGTGCCTGGTGTACTCCTTCGGCCCGAAGAAGCCCCCGTTCTGCATCCAGTGCGCGGTCGCCGCGGCCGGCATCCGCAGCAACGCCGGTGCCCCGCCGGCGCTCGGTCGGCGCGAGCTCAAGATCATGAACCGGGAGCGCATGGCCGCCCTCAAGCGCCTCGCCAACATGCCCGCCGTCGCGGAGCCCCCCGAGATCGATGACGAGTCGGACGAGTCCGCCGTCAGGGTCCCGAGCACGTTGTCGTTTCCTCAGAGCTACTAGCCGGGTCGTTCGCTAGCCCCGGATCTCCACCCGGTAGGCAGCCAACTTCTCGGCGAGGTCCTTGTCGGTGATGGCCAGCATCTCGACGACGAGGATCGCGGCGTTCTTGGCGCCGTTGATGGCGACGGTGGCGACCGGGATCCCGGGCGGCATCTGAACCGTCGAGTAGAGCGCGTCGACGCCGTTCAGCGCGCCGCTCGAGATCGGCACGCCGACCACCGGCAACGTCGTGTGAGCGGCGACGACACCGGCGAGGTGCGCGGCCATCCCCGCCCCGCAGATGAACGCGACGTAGCCCTGCTCCCGCGCCGACGACGCCAGCGCCGTGACGAGGTCGGGCGATCGATGCGCCGACATCACCTGGACATCCGCCTCGAGCCCGAAGCTCTCGAGCATGTCGGCAGCGGGCTGCATCTTCTCGCGGTCGTTGGGCGAACCCATCAGCACGGCGACCTTCATGTAGTGCTCTCCTCCTGTGCGGCCGCAGCCGCGATGTCCGAACGAAAGTGCATGCCCGGGAACCGGATCTGCCCAACCCCTTCATAGGCGCGAGCTCGCGCGTCGGCGATCGTCGCGCCGAGCCCCACGACGTTCAGCACCCGGCCGCCCGATGTGACCAGCCGGCCCTCGGCGTCCAGGCCGACACCGGCGTGGAACACAAGCACGTCCTCCAGCTCGGCCACGGCATCGAGCCCATCGATCTTGGCCCCGCTGCGCGGCGCCTCGGGGTAGCCAGGCGTCGCGACCACGACGCAGACTGCCGCGCCATCGTCGAACGAGGGTGACGCGTCCGGCAGCGCGCCGTCGGCCGCGCCCCCGAGCAGCTCGGCGAGGTCCGACGTGAGTCGAGGGAGCACGACCTGCGACTCAGGGTCACCGAGCCGGACGTTGTACTCCACGAGCTTGATGCCGTTCGGGGTGAGCATGAGCCCTGCGTAGAGCGTGCCCCGGTAGTCGATGCCCTCGGCCCGCAGCGCGTGCAGCGTCGGGTCGACGAATCGATCCATCACCTCGTCGACGACGGCCGGACCGGCGGCCGGCACCGGCGAGAAGGCGCCCATACCACCGGTGTTCGGGCCGCGGTCGCCGTCGAGCACGCGCTTGAAGTCCTGCGACGGCGCCAGCGCGACGGCGCGCGTTCCGTCGCACACCGCGAGCACGGAGAGCTCCGGGCCGGTCATGCCCTCCTCGATGACGACGGTGCGCCCGGCGTCGCCGAACGAGGAGCCGGCGAGCTTGGCCTTCACGTCGTCCTCGGCCTCGATGAGCGACTCGGTCACGAGCACGCCCTTGCCTGCGGCGAGGCCGTCGGTCTTCACGACGTACGGGGACGGCATGGACCGCAGGTAGTCGAGCGCAGGCTCGAGCTCGGTGAACGCGCCGTGCCGTGCGGTCGGCACACCCGCCTTCGCCACCAGCTCCTTCATCCACGCCTTCGAACCCTCGAGTCGTGCGCCATCGGCGCCGGGCCCGAAGACGCGCTTGCCCTGTGCCCGCAGCCGGTCGGCGAGCCCGTCGACGAGCGGCGCCTCCGGGCTGATGACGAACAGGTCGCCGTCGAGCTCCTCGGCCGGCGCGGCCGTCGCGTTCGGGACACCCGCCGCACCGCCGGACACGACGACCTCGCCCGCCGTCCGCCCGAGCACGTGCGCCAGGGCGTGCGCCCGCCCGTCGCCCCCGACGACAACGACCTTCACAGCTGGAAGAACTGGTCGCGACCGGGGCCGACCCCGACGAGGTGCACCGGCACGCCGACCTGATCGGCGAGAAAGGCCACGTAGTCCTTCGCCGCGGCTGGCACCTCGTGCGCTTCCTTGAGCTCCGAGAGGTCCGTCCCCCAGCCGGGAAGCTCCTCGTAGATCGGCGTGATCTTGTGGAGCACGGTCTGGTTGTCGGGGTAGTCCTCGATCCGTTGCCCGTCGAGGTCGTACGCGACGCACACCTTCAGCGTCTCGAACGCGTCGAGCACGTCGAGCTTCGTGATCGCGAGCTCGGACATCGAGTTCAGCCGCACCGCGTGCCGCAGCATCACGGCGTCGAACCAGCCGGGACGCCGACGGCGACCGGTGTTGGTGCCGTACTCGTGGCCGCGCTCGACCAGCGCGTCACCGATGTCGTCGAACAGCTCGGTCGGGAACGGGCCCGAGCCGACGCGGGTGATGTACGCCTTGGCGACTCCGACGACCCGGTCGATGTAGCACGGCCCCACACCGGCCCCGGTGCACGCGCCACCGGCGACGGGGTTCGACGACGTCACGAACGGATACGTGCCGTGGTCGAGGTCGAGGAACGTCGCCTGCGCGCCCTCGAGGAGCACGTGCTGGTCGGCCTCGAGCGCCTCGTGGACGAAGCGCACGGTGTCGCAGACGTAGGGCTCGATCGCGGGAGCGAGCTCGTCGAGGTAGTGGTGCAGGATCTCGTCACCGTCGAGGGGCAGCTGGTTGAACACCTTCGCGAGGACGGCGTTCTTCTCCTTCAACGCCACCTCGAGCTTCTGTTCGAAGATCTTGCGGTCGAACAGGTCCTGCACCCGCAGCCCCACCCGGGTCGCCTTGTCGGCGTACGCAGGCCCGATGCCACGCTTCGTGGTGCCGAGCTTGTTGCGCCCGAGGTAGCGCTCGGTGACGCGGTCGAGCTCCTGGTGGTACGGCAGGATCAGGTGGGCGTTGCTCGACACCTTGAGGCGGCTGCAGTCCACGCCCCGCCGGCTGAGCAGGTCGATCTCGTCGAGCAGCACCTGCGGGTCGACGACCACGCCGTTGCCGATGACCGGGGTGATGTGGTCATAGAGCACGCCGCTGGGGACGAGCTGGAGGGCGAAGCTCTCACCGTCGACGACAAGGGTGTGGCCCGCGTTGTGGCCACCCTGGTAGCGGACGACGACGTGCATCTCCTTGGCGAAGAGGTCGGTGAAGCGCCCCTTGCCCTCATCGCCCCACTGCGTGCCAACCACGACGGTCGCGGGCACCGCATCTCCCTCGTCGGTGAATTGGGACCGAGCGAGCGTAGTAGGTCGTCTGGCCCGTAGCGGTATGCGAGGTGCTGTCGTACGATCGCGTTCTGAAAACCACACCTCTCCTGTTCATCGCGCTCGCTCTGGTGGCATACGCCACCGTCGCGTGCTCGGTCGCGGGCCGAGGCGACAGCGAGGTGTCGGTGAAGTCGACGGAGACGTCCTGCGACCTCTCACGTGCGACCGTGGATCCAGGGAAGCTCGAGGTCAAGGTCGCGAACGCCGGTCAGCAGATGACGGAGGTCTACGTCTACGCGCCGAACGGCAGGTCACTGGGCGAGGTCGAGAACGTCGGCGTCGGCTCGACCGCGAGCTTTTTCGTCGACATAGGCGGAGGCGAGTACCAGGTCGCGTGCAAGCCCGGCCAGGTGGGCGACGGCATCCGGAGCGCGCTCCGCGTCACGGGACCAGCGGCTTCGACGGCGAGCTTGGACATCGAGCCCCTGGACAGAGCCACTGACCGCGGCAGCGACGGTTTCTCGCTGTCAGTCACCCTCGATGACGCTGGTTGTGCGTTCACACCCGGCGTTGTCGTGGTGAAGGGCCAGACCATCACGTTCGAGGTGAGCAGCTCGGGCGCCGCGGCGCAGCCGTTCAAGATGCTGGCGCAAGACGGGTCCACCGTCGCGGAGCTGCCAGCGATCCCACCCGGATCCACGGCGACGACCCATGTGACCTTCACGGCGCTGGGCATCTTCCGGTGCGTGGGCGCGAACGCCGATGGAGCGAACTCGTCGCTTGAAGTGATCGATTGAACCGATTTTTCCAGCCCTGACACTCAGGGTGGCCGACTTTTCGCCGATAATGGCGAGTGAACCCCTCGATCGGACAGCCCAGGCGTCCAGGACGAGGTTCTACGGAGGGTACGAAGATGCAACGAAGAGTCCGGATCTCCAGACGAAGGGCGCGAGGAGACAGCGGCGCGGCGATGGTCGAATTCGCGTTCGTCCTGCCGATCCTGATCCTGCTTATCTGCGGCATCATCGACTTCGGTACCACGTACAGCGACTACCAGGGGTTGCGCTCCGGCGTCCGTGACGGCACCCGAGACTCCGTCGTGACGAACTACGGAACGAACACGTCGTGCAACGCGACGCCGGCACCGGCCGCCGGGAACGTCGCCCACAACATCATCTGCCACGTGAAGGACCGCGCCGGTCTCGGGACCGGCATCCGGGTCGGGGTCTGGGCTCCTGGCGGATGGGTCATCGGAGCCAGCCTGCGGGTCTGCGCTCAGACGTTCGCCACCAGCACCACCGGCGTCACCGCACCCTTCCTCAACGGGAAGGTCATCACATCGAAGGTTGAGATGCGCATCGAACAAGCCCTGTCCTCAGGAGTCACCTTCGCCGCAGCCCAGGAAAACGCTCTGTCCTCCTGGCCCAGCACGTGCAGCACCGGGTCATGAGCACTCCCCGCAAGCACGACGACAGCGGGAACGTCATCCCGATCGTGGCACTGGCGATGGTGTTGCTGCTCACGATGGTGGCCTTCGCGGTCGACCTCGGCAACGCCCGTCAAGCCAAGGCGCTCGCCCAGAGCACGAGCGACTCGGCCGCCCTTGCCGGCGCGCAGGCGATCGCCGGGGTGACCAGCGGCGGCACGCCGCCGGCCGGCATGAGCCAGGCCGTCTACGACGCCGCCAACTGGGCGTTCCGCAACCTCTCCAAGACGCTTCCGGCCAGCTCGGTGGCGACGTGCGACGGCAACGCCAACAAGACGTGTTTCTCCTCGGGCGACGCACAGAACGTCCGGGTCGAGGTGACCACGCCATACTGCCCAAGCGGGGTGGCCATCCCGACCGGCGGCATCTGCCCGACCTCCGTCAAGACCCAGCCCGACGGCACGGCGTACACCGCGAGTCAGCTCCTGCACGTCAAGTCCTGCTGGGACGAAGCCACGGCCGTCGCCAGGGTGATCGGCGTCGCCACCATCAGGGTCTGCAGCGACGCCACGGCACGCGCCGTCGGCAGGATCGTTCCGAACACCGACGGCGAGGATTCATCTGGTGACCCGTTCGCCCGATGCACGACGGACTCTGCCATCTTCGATGAAGCGAAGTACTTCGACGGCGGCAAGCCGAGCGAGGACATTCCAAAGCAGATCCCCGGCCACAACAACTACGGCGCCACCTACCTCTACACGACGAACATCAATCCGGCCTCGGTGAAGTTCGACATCACCTCTGACACCGCGTTCGCGATCGGCGGACAGGCTGCGGCCAAGGAGCACGTGTTCGACAGCACGAGCCCGTACGTGAGCATCGTCCCCAAGCCCGCACCCAACGGCGGACCCGACGGGTCGGGTCGCTACAAGTGGGAGATCAAGTTCACCAACTTCACCAACGTCGGCTCCAACGGGCTTCCGAAGGATGCCAAGAACTTCAAGGACACGCTTCCCGATGGCCAGTACACCTTCGGGGTGTACGCCGAGACGGCCGGAACCCCCGCCCTCTGCCATCAAGAGGTCTGGGCCGTGACCATCACCAACACCAAGGCCGCCAACACGGGGCCCTGCCAGGAGGATCTCTTCCGGGGTGGGTTCGGGACGGTCCCGTCGAGCGGCTCTCAGGTGGTGGCCGGCAACAAGCTCACCGCCACGTACTACGACGAGACACGGCCATTCGTGCCGCTGCCCACCGACACGCCAGAGATCAAGAGCCATGGGCTGATCTTCACGCTCACCGGCGAGGATGGGAACGCTCAGGACGTCACCGCCTCGGTCGTGAAGACCCCGGCGGACGGCCACGGCCAGCCGAACGGCGGGGGCGGCGAGTACAAGTGGAAGCAGGTCTACGAGTACACGTTGCCTGCGAACCTGGCCACCGGGCAGTACCTCGTCCAGGTCCAGATCTACGACTCCGATCAGAACAAGACCGGCGGCGACTGCGGCTACGCGAAGTGGACGATCAACTTCGCCGGGCAAGACGGCAAGGTCGAGCTGGTCGACTGACCCTCAGGGTCCGGCGACGACGTTGAAGACGTCCTCGATGGAGGACGCCGCCTTCTCGATGTCGTCGCCGAACTGAGCCGGCTCCTCGCCGGCACCTACAACTCGTTGCGCTTCCTTCATGGCATCGGTGGCCTGCGCCCGCGCCGTGGGCCCGAGCCAGCTGGCGTGGGCGAGCGCAACGAACAGGTCGTCGGCGATGCGATCGACGGCGTCCTGCAACGCGGCCTGGCTCTTGCCCGGTGCGCCGCTGCGCAGCAGCTCGTACTCCACGGGCAGCGTGCGCAGCGCGGCAGCGACCTCGCGACCGTCGCGGCGGGAGTCCCCAACGGGATCGTCGCCGCCCGTGGCGCGCCCGATCACGACGCCGAGCGCGAGACCGACGAGCACGGCCACGACGGCCACGATCACGGTGCGGCGGCGCTTGCGGGCAGCGGACATGTAGACGGCCACAGGGTCTCCTGTCAGGCGGCGGTGACGATGATCGCAGCCGGCCCGTCGTGGCCGGCGATGAGCCCGGCGGCAGCGGCCGGCTCGGTTTCGATGAGGCGCGGTCCGTCGATCACGTGGACGGTCGGGGGGATCACGACCGGACCGAGGTGGCGCGATGACCGGTCGATGAGGCGTTGCGCGGCGGCAAGATCGTCGCGCCCGAGGACGGCGCCACCCTTGCCCTTGACCGCGATGTCCCCGAAGCGGTCGAGGACGAGCACGGCGCCCTTCGCGCCGAGCGCCAGCCAGTAGCTGCCGACGGTCTCGATGGCGTCGAAGCCGTGCTCGGCGGCGAGGGCTCGTGCCGCGGCTTCGTCGATCGGAGGGCGGCCGGGGAGCAGTCCGCTCGCCAGACCGACCGCGCCGGTGGCGACGGCGCGCAACGTGGAGCGCTCGTGGTCGAACTCGACTCGCACGTCGATCGAGCCGACCGCAGCACCCGCAGCGAGACAATCGGCCTCGGCTTCGGCCGCCAGCTCGGCGCCGTCCTCGGCGCTGGGGCTCGCAACGCTGCGTTCCCGCTCGGAGCGCAGCAGCGACAGCGCGTCGCCGATCGACGACATGGCCTCTGCTTCTGCGGGAACCGTGCAGTCGAGGCGAAGCGCGGCGGCGACCTGACGCCCGAGCCCGCCGGCCCCACCGCCGACGGCGATGAGCTCGGGAGTGCGCAGGTCGTGGTCGGCGATCACCGAGCTCACGATCTCCGCGACCGCACCGGCGGAGGCCTCGAGCATGCGCGACGCCACCTCCCGAGCGGGAAGGCGCAGCAGGTCGCCGGCCAGCGCCAAGGCGGCGAGCGCGGCATCAACGTTGCCGGCCGCGTAGTCGCCCGGCTGCACGACCTCGAGCGCGACGGCTGCGCACGTGTTGGTGATCGCGACGCGCCGACCGTCGGCGAGGCGGACGCCGACGTACTCGAGCGGGTCGCCCTCGCGCGGCGCGAACACCTCGGCCCTCGCGCCGTCGAGCGCCGCCGGCTCGAGATAGCAGCTGTAGGGCAAGCCAGCGATGTGCGCGCTGCGCGGCCCGACGCCGTACAGGCGCCCCTTGCGGGCGCGCAGCATCGAACCGCCGGCCACGCCGACGACCCGCACGTCGATCGCCCGGAGCGCAGTCGCGTGGCTGGCGACCTGGACATACGACAGCGAGGGCCGTCCACCCTTGATCGCGGCGACGTTGGTGGACGTGCCGCCGACCTCGACGACGACGCCGTCGACCACCCGGCCGAAGCGCAGCACACCAGCGACGGACGCGGCCGGGCCGGAGTACAGGGTCCGCGCCGGCGCGTGACGAAAGCCCTCGAGGTCGGTAGCCCCGCCGTCACCTCGCATCACCATGACCGGCGCAGTCACGCCCGCCGACGCGACGCCGGCCTGGACGTAGTCCGCCGTGCGCAGCGCGATCGGCAGGATCGACGCGTTCAGCGCGGCCGTGACGGCCCGCAGCTCGAGCCCGTAGAGACCGCTCATGTCGCTCGACGCGCAGCCGGGCAGGCCCCGCTCGGCGGCGGCAGCCACGGCGCGTTGCTCGTTGGTCGCCGTCTCGGTCGCGAACGCCTCGGCCGCGCACATCGCGGTCGCACCAGCGGCGGCGAACCGATCGAGCACCCCGTCGAGCACGCCGTCGTCGAGCCCTCCGGACACATCCAGGAACTCGGCGTGCGTGCGCAGCGCGCGCCCGGGCGACAGCTCGACGTGGGAAAGGCTCGTGCGCCGGCGGGCCTTGCGCAGGTCGGGTGCGGAGCCCATGCCGAGCACGCCGACGAGACCGACGTCCCCCTCGAGCAGCGCGTTCACCGCCTGCGTCGTCGAGTAGGTGACGAGGTCCACCTCGCTCGCACCCACCTGCGCGACGACGTCGGCGACCACCGCGACCACACCGGCGGCAGGCCCGGCCGGGTCGGCGTGGCTCGTCGGCATGCTCGCCCGCGCCACCACCCGACCGCCTTCGAGGTCGAACGCGACGGCCTTGGTGAACGTGCCGCCGACGTCGACACCGATGCGCAGGCTCATGCCGCTCGGCGGTACCGGCGAGGGCGGATGAGGAAGAAGTACACGCCCACCAGCAGGTACACCACGGCGAGCGCGACCTGCGCGGTGATCGTCTCGACCGTCGGGCGGTAGCCGGTGGTCTGGGCGAGGAAGATCGGCAGCCGGGGCCACTGCGTGAGCCGGTGGAAGTCGAGCACGGCGCCATCTTGGAGCGACGCCACCGCGTTGCCGAGGAACGCGATCGACGTCAGCATCACGAGCACGACGGCGACGGTCAGGAGCAGCTGGATCGGCAGCTTGCGCCCGTAGCGGAACACGGCGAAGGCCAGGCCGCCCAGCACCACCGCGCCGGCGGCGGCACCCGCCGACACCCAGCCGGCGAGCCCCACGTCGAAGGACGTCATGGCGCGGAGGTACAGCGCGGTCTCGAAGCCCTGCCGGTAGACGGCGGTGAACCCGATGAGGGCGAGCGAGCCCGCGGACCCGGCCGACACCGCAGTCCACACGCGGGCGCGGAGGAACTCGAGCCACCGCCGCTGCTCGAGCCGTGCGAGCAGCCAGATCGACACGACGAAGGACATCACCACCGCGCAGATGCCCACCACCGCCTCGATCACCTCCTCGCTCCACGGCAACACCGACAGGAACGCGTCGAGCGCGAAGAAGGTGATGACGGTGGCGGCGCCTCCCGCGGCGACGCCGTAGAGGATCGGACCTTTCAGCCGGCCGTGCTTGGTCGACTCGAGGTAGCCGAGCAGGACGGCGAGGAGCAGCACGGCTTCGAGGCCCTCACGGAAGATCAGGGTGAAGCTCTGCGCGAACACGAGGATCGGCGCGCCGAGGCCGGTCTCGGTGAGGGTGCGCTCGGCGTCGTTGATGAGCGCTCGCAGCTCGACGATAAGGCCGCGGATCTCCGCGGTTGACGCGGTGGTCTTCGTGAGCCCACGGATCTCGGCGAACTTCTGCTCGGCGCTGAGCGTGAGGCGCGGGTCCAGGGAGCGCAGCGCGAGCTCGGTCAGCTCGAAGTGGTCGAGGTAGCCCGCCTTGGCGACGGCGAAGGCCTCCTCGCGCCGCCCCGCATCGAGCAGCCGGAGGGTCTCGTCGATGCTCTCGCGGGTCCGGTCGAGCTGTTCGATCGACCGGGCGATGGCTTCAGGGCTGGTGGCGTCGACCGGCGCCTGTGCCGGCGCCGCGCCCGCTGGGCTGCCGAACGCCACGACGAGCACGAGGACCACGAGCGCAACGACCGCGACGCCGCGCCTGCTGGCCTGCACAACGCGAGAGGATAGGCGCTCTTGACATCTCATGCTCATCTGGGTTCACTGACGCCATGCTTCGCCGCGCAATCGTCCACACGTCCCCCATGGTGCTCGCCGGAGCATTGCTACTGACTGGGCTTGCCGCGTGCTCGAGCGACAAGCAGTCGACCACGTCGAGCAGCTCGAGCGGTGGCACCACCACCGTGCCCGAGGATCGCATCACCACCGACGCCGAGGTGGCCGCCGGCCTCAAGTCGCTCCAGACCGCGGCCAAGGCGGTCGTCAACGCGGGATCGGACACGGCTGCGGCAAAGATCGCGGTCGAGGCACTCGAGCCGATCTGGGAACCCATCGAGGGCACGATCAAGAAGAACGACCCCGACGCCTACGCCCAGATCGAGGAGGACTTGGCGCTGCTGGAGCGCGCCGCGGAGGGTGACGCCGCCGCCGCCTCGGGCGCTTCGGACGACCTGAGCACGACCGCCGCGGCCTACCTCGCGAAGCATCCAGGGTGACCTTCCGCCGGTGCTCCTACTGCGAAGGTGCTGCTCAACGACATAGTCTCTGACCAGCATGTTTGTAACCGGTCTACGCACGGTGATCATGTTCGTACATAGCCCTTGACAACCACTGTGCGTGACATGTTCACTACGCACCGGGGATAGTGATGATCCTTCGGCGAAATCTGGTCGCTGCGCCGAAGGGGAGCTGAGAGCGAAACCGGCCCCGGAACGCCAAAAGCGTCCCAAAGGCCGAGTTCTCCGTGGTGGGTTGGCCTGTGGGACGCGTTCGACTCCCACGCACCCACACCAAGGAGACAAGGGCAATGTCAGCTCGTCAGCGACCCACACCCACGGGCATGTTTGCCCTGGTCGTGGCGCTTCTTCACCGCATCCTCGATGCCCGTCCGAGCGCACGCCGGACCTTCGGCGTCGTGCTTGCCACCGTGACGCTCGCCGCAGCCGTCACGGCCGTCCAGACCAGTGTGGCCTCGGCTGCCCCGGCACCACCGTTCAATGGGACACCGCCGGTCCTCGACGGTCGCCTCGACCCCCTGTACGCATCCAACGCCGCCGAGGTCGAGTACACGCAGACCGGCGCGGCACCCAAGGTGATCAACGGGTCGCTGGCCGTCATCGAGACCGCCGACGCGTACTACCTCGGGTTCCAGCAGGGGCTGAACCGCAAGTCCAACGCCTACTGCCAGAACAAGAAGAACACGCCCGACTGCTATCAGGACTTCGGGGCGTTGGTCGGCAGCGACCACATCAGCTTCGAGTGGCCCGCGCTCGACGGTCGCGCGTTCGAGATCGGCGTGGACATCATCACCGCTGACGCAACCGCGCCGCTCGGCTACTCCGGCAAGGTGCGCAGCTCCAACAGGAGCATCGGTGAGGGCGACGACCCACTCGGGTGCACGGACCCCACCGGCCTCACTGGGTTCTCGGGTGAGGACTACAACTGGCACCACGCCGGCGGCACCGGCTACGGCGCCGACCCCTCGGCCGAGCTGGACTCCCCGAACTTCGCCGGCAAGGCGGCGCAGTACCCCGACTACGTCTACGCGTCGACCGCTGAGGTCCGCATCGACAAGGCCAAGTGCGGCCTGGCCAACGGCCTCGACCTCTACGCCGGCCTGACGATGGTGGCCCACAACTCCCCGGCCGCTCCCACGGCCGCGAACCCCGCCGAGTTCATCGTGTGCGCCGCCGGCAACCCCGCGACGGGGACCCCCGGCGTCGAGTCGACGCTCACGTTCAACGTCCTCCAGTCGGACGCGCTCGGCAACCTCGTGCCCAACCCGGGCAAGAACGTTCTCGTCAGCGTCCTGGACGGCCCCGGAACGCTCACGTCCGTGAACGGCGTGGCCGGCGCGACGAGTGGCACCAGCAGCAACCCTGCGGGCACCGTCACGGCCGGCATCACGTCCGCAGCCGCGGGCACGAGCAACGTCCGGGCCGTGCTCGACCTCAACAACAACGGTGTGTGGGACCAGGGTGTCGAGCCCTCGACCAACCCCGCCTGCCCGATCACCTTCGCGGGCACGCCCCCGGACATGAAGATCACCAAGTCCGCCAACGTGGCCGCGGTGAACGCCCCGGGAACGATCACCTACACGATCGCGGTCAACAACGCTGGCGGCAGCCCCGCCACCGCCGTCGCCATCAGCGACGACCTCGACGATGACCTCGTGATCACGAACGCCACGTGGCAGGTCGGTGGAGGCGGAGCCAACGGGCTCTGCACCTTCGTCGCCGGCAACATCCTCACGTGCTCGGTCGGCTCGCTGGCCGCCAACGACAACGCAGCTGGCGGACCGGACTCGGCCACCGCCACGATCACGGTCGCCGCTTCGGCCGCCGCTTGCCCGTCCGTCTTGAACCAGGCGCACGTGCTCGCGACCAACGAGGCTGCAGGCCAGCAGACCGACACCCAGGCCAACCCGACCGGCGACAACTGGAGCCTCCCAGTCACCGTCATGGTGAACTGCCCGCCCCCGCCGCCGGTGATCGCGGTCGACCTCATCAAGACCAACGACGCCAACGTCGACGGCACGTTCACCAAGTCCGAGGTCGCACCGACCCAGGGCGCGGCGGTGCCGTTCCACCTGGAGATCCGCAACACCAGCACCGTGACGGTGAAGATCGATTCCCTCACCGACACGTGGCCCGGCCACGCGATCGACAACGTCTGCGCCGCCCTCATCGGCCAGACGCTGGCTCCGTACGTCCCCGCCAACAACGGCCCGACGCTCACCTGTGACTTCACCGAGGCCGGGTACGCCCCGGCGAGCGCCGATCCGGCGAAGGTGAACACCGCTCGGGTCGACGTGTCCAACGCGGCGAACCCGGCGCAGACCGCGTTCGACGAGGACACCTCCGTCGTCACGACGCTGCCGCCGCCCCCGCCGCCGGTGATCAGCGTGACGTTGGTGAAGACCAACGACGCCGACGTCGACGGCACGTTCACCGACGCTGAGCTCGCGCCGACCGTCGGTGCCGACGTGAACTTCCGCGGCGTGATCCACAACACCAGCGCCGTCCCGGTGCAGATCCTCACGCTCACCGATGCGTTCCCCGCCCACGCCGCCGCCGGCGTGTGCGCACCGCTCATCGGCACCGTGCTCGCCGCCGACGACAACCTCGCCGGCGGACCGGACGAGGTCACCTGCAACTGGACCGAGCCTGCCTACTCCTGGGCACCCAACCTCGGGGCCAAGGTGAACATCGCCGCCGTCACCGTTGGTGAGGTCGGCAACCCCGGCAACACGGCGAGCGACCAGGACACCTCCGCGGTGACCACGGCAACCCCGCCGCCGCCGGTGATCACCGTGACGTTGGTGAAGACCAACGACGCCGACGTCGACGGCACCTTCACCGACGCTGAGCTCGCGCCGACCGTCGGTGCCGACGTGAACTTCCGCGGCGTGATCCACAACACCAGCGCCGTCCCGGTGCAGATCCTCACGCTCACCGATGCGTTCCCCGCCCACGCCGCCGCCGGCGTGTGCGCACCGCTCATCGGCACCGTGCTCGCCGCCGACGACAACCTCGCCGGCGGACCGGACGAGGTCACCTGCAGCTGGACCGAGCCCGCCTACGCCCCGGCCGCGGGCGCGGCAGCGAAGGTGAACACGGCGGCCGTGGTCGTCTCGGAGGTAGGGAACGCGGCGAACACCGCGACTGACGAGGACACCTCGTCCGTCACGACGCCGAACCAGCCTCCTCCGCCTGCGATCTCGGTCCAGATCGTGAAGACCAACGACGCAAACGGTGACGGCACGTACCACGACGCCGAGGTCGCACCGACCCAAGGCGCCAGCGTCCCGTTCCGGGCGGAGATCACCAACACCAGCAGGGTGGCGGTCGAGATCACCAAGCTCACGGACCTTCTGCCCGGTGCGGCGACAGCGGACTCCGTCTGCGCCGCCCTCAAAGGCACGGTCCTGCAGCCTGGCGACGCCGTCACCTGCGACTTCACCCTCGCCGGGTACGCCCCAGCGAGCAGCGATCCGGCGAAGGTGAACACCGCGTCGGTGACGGTCGCCCAGGTCGGCAACCTCGGCAACACGGCCAGCGACGACGACACCTCGTCGGTGACGACACCTCCGCCGCCGGTCATCGCGGTCCAGATCGTGAAGACCAACGACGCCGACGGCGACGGCACCTTCCATGAGGCCGAGGTCGCCCCGGTGGAAGGCGCCGACGTCCCCTTCATGGCGGTGATCACCAACAACAGCGCCGTCCCGGTGGTGATCGTCAGCCTCACGGACCTCCTCCCGGGGGTCGCGAACGCTGACGACCTGTGCCCGGCCCTGCTCGGCACCGTCCTGCAGCCCAACGGCACCGCCACCTGCACCTGGACGGAGTCCGGGTACGCGCCGGCGCCGGACGCCCCTGCCAAGGTGAACACGGCATCGGTGACGGTCACCGAGGTCGACCACCCGGGCAACACGGCAACGGCCCAGGACACCTCCTCGGTCACCACGCCGACGCTGCCGCCGCCCCCGCCTCCGGTCCTCACGATCACGGTCGAGAAGACCAACGACGCCGACGGCGACGGCACGTTCACGGATGACGAGATCGCCCCCCAGGGCAGCAGCGTTGCCTTCCGGGCGTTGATCACGAACACCTCTGCGGTCGCAGTGGTGATCGACTCGATCAGCGACATCTGGCCCGGCGCTGTCGGGATCCTCCCGTGCGACGAGCTCATCGGCACCGTCCTCCAGCCGGGCCAGAGCGTCGTCTGCAACTTCACGGTTGCCGGCTACGTGGCGCCGGTCGCGGACGGCCCGAAGGTCAACACGGTCACGGTGGGTGTCCATCAGGACCAGCACCCCGACAACGTCGCCTCGGCGAACGATGTCTCGACGGTCCGCAGCTCGGGCGTTCAGGGCGAGGTCGTCACGAAGGCACCTCAGGCACCCCCGGCAGTGTCGTCAGCACAAGCACTTCCGACCACGGGTGCCGGCACCGCCGGGCTGCTCTTCATGGGCCTGACGTTGCTGGCGGTGGGAGGGTTCCTGCTGCTGGTGAGCAGCCGGTTGCCCTCGGCCCTCGCCCTGCGGGTGCGTCGGTCCGGGCTGATCTACAGCTCGGGGCAACCCACCATCTACCGGAGCGTGGCGTACCGCGATCCCTACGGGCGCCACGACTCCACCGGGCGGTGGGCGTCCCGGCGCTGGAGCAGGCAGCGACGCCCTTGATCAAGGGCTAGCACCATCCGCGTGGGAGCGGAGGCGAACGGCACGGGCCATGCCCGTGCCGTTTGTCTTTTTCCCGAGCTCGGCGCGCGGCTCAGCGCAGGACGAGCTCGTCGCCCTCGGCGTCGACGGTGACGGTGTCGCCCTCGCCGAGCTTGCCATCGAGGATGGAGGTGGCGAGCCGGTCGCTGAGCTCGCGCTGGATCACCCGCTTGAGCGGCCTCGCCCCGAACGCCGGGTCGTAACCGAGCTTGGCCAGCACGGCCGACGCGGCGGGCGTGACGTCGAGGGTGATGCGGCGGCGGCCGAGCCGTTCCCGGAGGTGCTCGAGCTGGATCTCCACGATGTGGGTGAGGTCGTCCTCGGTGAGCTCGCGGAAGCGGATGATGTCGTCGATCCGGTTGATGAACTCCGGCTTGAAGAAGTCGTTCGGGTCGCCCCGCAGGTTCGACGTCATGATCAGCACGACGTTGGTGAAGTCGACCGTTCGGCCCTGGCCGTCGGTGAGGCGCCCGTCGTCCAGCACCTGGAGCAGCACGTTGAACACCTCGGCGTGCGCCTTCTCCACCTCGTCGAGCAGCACCACGGCGTACGGCCGGCGCCGGATGGCCTCGGTCAGCTGGCCGCCCTCGTCGTAGCCGACATAGCCAGGAGGCGCGCCGATGAGGCGCGACACGGTGTGCTTCTCCTGGTACTCGCCCATGTCGATGCGCACCATGGCCCGCTCGTCGTCGAACAGGAACGCGGCGAGCGCGCGTGCCAGCTCGGTCTTGCCGACGCCGGTCGGGCCGAGGAACAGGAACGAGCCGATGGGACGATGTGGGTCGGACAGGCCGGCCCGGCTGCGGCGGATCGCGTTGGACACCGCGGCGACCGCGTCGTCCTGGCCGATCACGCGGCGGTGCAACTCGTCCTCGAGCCGGAGGAGCTTCTGCATCTCCCCTTGCATCAGCCGGCTGACCGGAACGCCGGTCCACTTGCTGACGACCTCGGCGATGTCCTCCTCGTCGACCTCTTCCTTGAGCATCTTCTGGTTGGTCTGCAGCTCGGCGAGCCGGGCCGTGGCCGCATCCACCTCGCGCTCGAGCGTCGGGATCACGCCGTAGCGGATCTCGGCCGCGCGCTCGAGATCGTCCTCGTGCTCGACCTGCAGCCGTGCCTCCTCGAGCTCGCCCTTGAGCCGGCGGATCTCGGCGATCGCCTCCTTCTCGGACTGCCAGTGGGCGACCATGCCCGCCTTCTGCTCGTTCAGGTCGGCGAGCTCGCGGTCGAGCGCGGCGAGGCGCTCCTTCGACGCCGCGTCGGTCTCCTTCGCGAGCGCGACGAGCTCGATCTCGAGCTGGCGGGCGCGCCGCTCGACGACGTCGATCTCGAGCGGCATGGAGTCGATCTCGATGCGGAGCCGGCTCGCCGCCTCGTCGATGAGGTCGATCGCCTTGTCGGGGAGGAAGCGACCGGTGAGGTAGCGATCGGAGAGGACGGCGGCTGCGACGAGGGCGGCGTCCTGGATGCGGACGCCGTGGTGGACCTCGTAGCGCTCCTTGAGGCCGCGCAGGATCGCGATCGTGTCCTCGGCGGAGGGCTCACCGACGAAGACCGGCTGGAAGCGGCGCTCGAGCGCCGCGTCCTTCTCGATGTGCTTGCGGTACTCGTCGAGCGTGGTCGCGCCCACGAGACGGAGCTCGCCGCGCGCCAGGAGCGGCTTGATCATGTTGCCGGCGTCCATCGCGCCCTCGGCTGCGCCCGCGCCGACGATCGTGTGCAGCTCGTCGATGAAGGTGATGACGTCGCCCTCGGCGTCGGTGATCTCTTTGAGCACGGCCTTCAGCCGCTCCTCGAACTCGCCGCGGTACTTTGCGCCCGCCACCATCGAGCCCAGGTCCAGGCTGATCAGCCGCTTGCCCTTGAGGCCTTCGGGGATGTCGCCCTCGACGATGCGACGGGCGAGACCCTCGACGATCGCGGTCTTGCCGACGCCCGGCTCGCCGATCAGCACCGGGTTGTTCTTGGTGCGCCGTGAGAGCACCTGGATGACACGACGGATCTCGTCGTCGCGGCCGATGACCGGGTCGAGCTTGCCCTTGCGGGCCGCTTCGGTGAGGTCACGGCCGTACTTCTCCAGTGCGCCGAACTGCTCCTCGGGGTTCTGGCTGGTGACGCGGTGGCTGCCGCGGACCTCGCGCAGCGCGGCGAGCAGGTCCTCGCGGCCGATGTCGAGCTTGTCGGCGAGGGCGAGGAGGAGGTGCTCGGTCGACAGGTACTCGTCGCCCATGTCGGCGCGAGCCCGGTCGGCCTCGTCGAAGGTGGTCTGGATGGCGCGAGACAGGCGCACGTCGCTGCCGTAGGCCTTGGGCAGCTTGAAGACGGCCTCGTCCGCCGCGTTGCGGACGCTGAGGGGCTGCATCCCGGCCCGGGCCAGGATCGGGAGCACGACGCCCTCCTCCTGGCGGAGCAGCGCGGCGAGCAGGTGGTCGTTGGTGACCTCGGGGTTGCTGTTCGCCCGGGCCGCTTCCGTGGCCTGGTTGAACGCCTCCTGGGTCTTCATGGTCCAGCGGTTCGGATCAAGAGCCATTGCCAGAAAGAGTACAGGTCGCTGAGGAAAGTTGACAACAGTTGCATCAAGTTTCTGGCGGAAAGGAAATCTGCCGGTTCGTCCCGAACTCTGGGACATGAAGCATCCCGCGCGGCGGTCAATCCCCTTCGTCCTCGGCGTCCTCGCCCTCGTCCTCGTCGCCCTCCCGGCGCGAGCCGCGAGCCCGACGGCGAGCCCCCTCACCACCAAGGCCTCGCAGTCGCTGCAGGCCATCGTCGAGCACGGCCTCGCCGACCAGCTCTACAGCTCGGTCGTGCCCGGCCACGTGCCCGGCACCGTCTACTACCTCGCCAAGGTCCGCTCGATGGACACCGCAACCCTGCGTGTCGTGCAGGCGACCGGCGCAACCGTGCGCCAGCGCTTCGACGCCATCGGCTGGGTCGCGCTGTCCTCACCGGCGGCCAGCGTCGCGGCCGTCGCCGCGCTCCCCCAGATCGCCCGCATGGTCCCGGACAAGGTCGTGCAGGTGCTCTCCGCCACGGCAGCCACCGTGCCGGCCTCGGCCGCGTTCGGCGACCAGGCCAAGCGGGGCACCCATGACATCGGCGCGGATGACCTCTGGGCGCAAGGCATCACCGGCAAGGGCGTGAACGTCGGCGTCGTCGACTCCGGCATGGACAGCACCCACGGCGACATCGGCCCCAAGATCTACGACTTCGTCGACTGCATGGCCGTGGCACCCGACCTCGTGAACGACACCAACGGCATCGGCAGCTGCGTCGCCCACCCCGGCATCGACGACAACGGCCACGGCAGCCACGTGTCCGGCATCGCCGCCGGCTCTGGCGCCGGGAACGCCGACCTTCCCGGCGTCGCGCCCGACGCCAGCCTCGCCGGCGCCAAGGTGTGCAACGGCGCCGGCAGCTGCCTCAACTCGAGCGTCCTCGCCGGCGTGCAGTACCTCGCGACCGACACCGCCGACGGTGGTGCCGGCGCGGACGTGATCAACATCAGCCTCGGCGGCGGCCCGTTCTACGGCGCGCCGCTGTTCGCCGCCGAGCAGGAGACCGACGCCGACCCCGAGGCCCAGCTGCTCGACGCGCTGGCGGAGAAGTACAACGTCCTCTTCTCTGTCGCCGCCGGCAACGCCGGCCCGACGCTGCAGAGCGTCGGCTCACCCTCGACGTCGAGCCAGGCCCTCTCGGTCGGCGCGTCCGTCACGGACTTCGACCTCGACCACCCGACCGCGGAGACGCTCCACGGCATGAACGGCAACGTGAACACCGCGGCCGCCGACGCCGGCCGATCCGCGATCTCCACGTTCAGCTCGCGCGGTCCTTCGGGCGACCGCCTGATCAAGCCCGACGTCACCGCGCCGGGCTCGTACTACGTGTCCGTCGAGGCGAGCACCGGCGCGGAGGTCCACGCCGGTGACCTGGCCGTCGGCAACAACTACTCGGCCGACCCGCAGTACGCGGTCCTGTCCGGCACCTCGATGGCCGCGCCGGCCGCCGCCGGCTCGGCCGCCCTGGTCATCGACGGCTACCGGAAGGCGGCGGGCCACTCCCCCTCGTACTACGTCGTCAAGGCCGCGCTCTCGAACACCGCCAAGGGTGGTGCGTTCGAGGGCCCGATCACCGGACTGATCTCCTCGATCAAGTCGAACCGCCTCGGCATGGACCCCGCGGATCTGTTCCCGCCGCGGAACGCAACCGATGTCGGCGTGACCGGCGAGGGCGCGGGCCGGGTGGACGTGCCTGACGCAGTGCTGGCCAGCACCGTCGGCGTGGTCGCCTACACGCCCGCCGAGCATGCCGAGGACGGGACCATCACCAAGCACGCCTACCAGCCCAGCTGGTCGCTCGACGATCTCGGCCCCGGCCAGTCGGCATCGCAGGCCTTCGTGCTGCGGGGCGGCGACAAGCTGGCCAAGAAGTCACCGGTGACCTTCTCGGTCGAGCCTGGTCACGAGGCCAACGGCATCCACAGCGCCGCTGCGTCGTGGTTCAAGCTGCCCAAGTCCACCAACGCGACCGCAGGCACCGAGACGCCGTTCACCACGTCGCTCACCGTGCCCGCCGGCACCGCGCCCGGCCACTACACGGCGACGATCATCGGCACCGCGAAGCTCGCCGGTGGCGTCACCGAGACCATCCGCATCCCGGTGCAGCTCTTCGTGCGGATCTCGGCGAGGTCCGGCGTGATGGAGGGTCCGATCTGGGCCAGCGACACGACCGACTACTCCGTCGTCGGCTTCGAGAACCCCGAGGGCCAGATCTACACGGACTGGACCACGGTGCCGGTGCGGGTGCCGGAGGGCGCCAAGACGATGTCGATCAAGGTGTGGGATGTCGCCGAGGCGTCGACGATGGACGTGTTCGTCTTCGACAACGACGGGGTCGAGGTGCGCTCGACCGTCACCGATGACGTGCTCCACGCCGTCCCGGCCGGGGCCGCGCTGATCCCGACGACCAAGGACAGCCCGGGCGAGGTGACACTCGAGGTCGGCACCGACGTGAAGGTCGGCGACATCCTCTGGATGGTCGTCTCCGACACGAAGCCCGCCAACCCCGTCACCTTCGAGACCTATCACCTCGCCCTCTCGACCACCTAACAGCATCGTTCTGGCGTCAATCACGACCGTATATGCGACGTGGTTGACGCCAGAATGAAAGGGCAGTGATTCAGCGGCGGCCTTGGAAGGGGACCAGGGCCTGCTTCAGAGGGACGAGATCCCTGCGGTACTGGCGGTGCGCGCCCTCGACCGCGTCGTGGACGCGGGCGTGCAGGTCGCGCAGCTCGGCCTCCAGCCGGGCGACCTCGGCCTCGAGCTCGAGCACCCGCTTCACGCCGGCCAGGTTCAGGCCGTCGTTGGTGAGGTCCTGGATGCGGCGCAGCTGCGCGATGTCGCTCTCGCTGTAGCGGCGGCTCCCGCCGCCCGTACGCGCAGGATCGACGAGGCCCTTGCGCTCGTAGATGCGCAACGTCTGCGGGTGGACACCGGCGAGCTCGGCCGCAACCGAGATCACGTACACCGCCCGATGGGTCTCCTGTCGCTCGGCCATCGCGTTCACACCCCCAGATGGGCCCGCGGGGACTCGCTCGTGGCGGCGGCGAGGGACTCGACCGCCTTGCGCTCCGCTGCGGACATCTTCGCAGGCACTGCAACCTCGACGGTGACCAGAAGGTCGCCCGCCGGGCGCGATCCCTCGGCGGGCACGCCGCGGCCCTTCACGCGCATCGTCTTGCCCGACCGCGTTCCCGCCGGGACCTTGATCGTCACCGGCGTTCCCTCGAGCGTCGGCACCGCGATCTCCGCGCCCAGGGCGGCCTCCGGGAAGGTCACCGGCACCGTGAGCGTGAGGTTGCGACCGCGCCGCCCGAACAGCGCGTGGTCAGCGACGCGCGCGATGACGTAGAGGTCGCCGTTCGGACCGCCGTGGCGGCCGGGGCCACCGCGTCCGGGCAGGCGGATGCGCTGGCCGTCGGTGACTCCGGCCGGCACCCGCACCTTCACCTGGCGGGCCTTCACCTCGGTGCCCGTGCCGCGACAGGTCGGGCATGGATCGTCGACCACGAAGCCAGTGCCGCGGCACTCGGGACACGGTGAGGAGAACGAGAAGAAGCCCTGGTTCTCGTCGAGCACGCCGCGGCCACCGCAACGCGGGCACGCGTGCGGGGTCGTCCCCGGCTTCGCGCCGCTGCCGTGGCAGGTGTGGCAGGCGACGTCGCTCGTGATGTTCACCGAGGTCGTGACGCCTTGCACTGCACCAGCGAAGGACAGCTGCAGTTCGGCTTCGAGGTCGGCGCCGCGCTGCGGACCCGCTCCGCGCGGCTCACGCCCGCGACCCCGACCGAACAGGTTGCCGAACAGATCGCCGAGGCCACCGAGGTCGTCGGTGCTGAACGAGAAGCCACCGGGTCCGCCGCCCATGCCGCCCGCCATCGGGCCCATGCGCCGAACCTCGTCGTACTCCTTGCGCTTCTCCTCGTCGCCGATCACGTCGTAGGCGGCCGAGACCTCCTTGAACCGCTCCTCGGACGCGGTGTCGCCCGGGTTCGCGTCGGGGTGGAGCTGGCGCGACAGCTTGCGGTACGCGCTCTTGATCTCCTTGGCCGTCGCGGTCTCGGGAACACCGATGATCGCGTAGTAGTCCTTCTCGAACCACTCCCGCTGTGGAGCCACGTCCGGCCTATCCCTTGACCTTCACCATCGCCGGTCGCAGCACGCGGCCCTTCCACGTGTAGCCCGACCGGAACACCTCGCTCACGGTCGGCTCGTCGCCGTCACCGGGCTCGTGCTGCACGGCCTCGTGCAGGTTCGGGTCGAAGGCCTCGCCCGAGGGGTACAGCAGCACGAGGCCCTGCTTCTCGAGCGCGTCCATCATCGCCTCGTAGATGGGCTGCACGTCCTGGTGCCCGTGCGTGAGCGCGGCGTCGCATGCGTCGAGCACAGGCAGCAACGACTCGACGAGCTTCCCCGTCGCCGCCTCGGTGTCCTGCGTGATGCGCTTGCCGACGCCCTTCTTGTAGTTCTCGAACTCCGCCTGCAGTCGCTGCGCGAGCGCGAGGTACTCGTCGCGCTGCGCAGCGACCTGGGCGATGTCGGCCTCGAGCGCTTCGGCCGCAGCATCGAGCTCGGCGCCGAGGGCCGACGGATCGAAGGGGTCCTCCGCCTCGTCGTCGAAGGCGAAGGCGGCCTCCTCTTCGCGGGCCTCCTCCGCCTCCTCGTCCTGTTGGGTCGGATCGGACATGGCGTTAGTTCGCCGCGTCCTCGTCGACGATCTCCGCGTCGACGACGTCGTCGTCGTCGGGCGGCGGCGTGGAGCCAGAGCTCGTGCGGCCCTCGCTGTAGTCGCGGTCGGCCGCGGAAGCCGCCTCGTAGAGCTTCTGCGTGAAGTCCTGCGACGCGCTCATGAGCTTCTCGGTCGTCTGCTTGATCGTCTCGACGTCGGTGCCGGCGAGCGCGGTCTTCAGATCGGCGAGACGCGACTCGACCGTCGCCCGCTCGTCGGACGAGAGCTTCTCGCCCTGCTCGCGGAGCAGCTTGTCGGTCTGGTACACGAGCGTGTCCGCGTTGTTGCGGGCCTCGGCCTCGTCGCGCCGCTCACGGTCCTCCTGCGCGTGCGACTCGGCGTCGCGGACCATCTGGTCGATGGCGTCCTTGCTCAGCGAGGACTGACCGGTGATGGTCATCGACTGCTCCTTCGACGTCGCCCGGTCCTTGGCGGACACGTGGACGATGCCGTTGGCGTCGATGTCGAAGGTGACCTCGATCTGCGGGACGCCGCGAGGCGCCGGGGGCAGGTCGACGAGCTGGAACTTGCCCAGCGTCTTGTTGAACTGCGCCATCTCGCGCTCACCCTGGAGCACGTGGATCTCCACCGACGGCTGCATGTCCTCCGCGGTCGTGAAGACCTCGGTGCGCCGGGTGGGGATCGTGGTGTTGCGCTCGATGAGCCGCGTCATGACGCCGCCCTTGGTCTCGATGCCGAGCGACAGCGGCGTGACGTCGAGGAGGAGGACGTCCTTCACCTCGCCCTTCAGCACGCCGGCCTGGATGGCGGCGCCGACGGCGACGACCTCGTCCGGGTTGACGCCCTTGTTGGGCTCCTTGCCGGTGATGCTGTGGACGAGGTCCTGCACCGCGGGCATGCGGGTGGAGCCGCCCACGAGGATCACGTGGTCGATCTGCTCCTTGGTGAGCCCGGCGTCCTTGATGGCCTGCTCGAACGGCGTGCGGCAGCGCTCGAGGAGATCGGCCGTCAGCTCCTGGAACTTCGCCCGGGTGAGCTGCTCGTCGAGGTGGAGGGGACCCTCGCTCGTCGCGGTGATGAACGGGAGGTTGATCTGGGTCTGCTGCACCTGCGACAGCTCGATCTTGGCCTTCTCCGCCGCCTCCTTGAGGCGCTGCGTGGCCATGTTGTCGGCCGCCAGGTCCACGCCGTGGGCGGACTTGAACTGGCTTACGAGCCAGTCGATGACCCGCTGGTCCCAGTCGTCGCCACCGAGCTTGGTGTCACCGTGGGTCGACTTCACCTCGAACACACCGTCACCGATCTCGAGGATCGACACGTCGAAGGTGCCGCCGCCGAGGTCGAACACGAGGATCGTCTGGTCGGCGCCCTCCTTGTCGAGGCCGTACGCGAGCGCGGCCGCGGTGGGCTCGTTGATGATGCGGAGCACCTCGAGACCGGCGATCTGGCCGGCCTCCTTGGTCGCGGTGCGCTGGGCGTCGTCGAAGTACGCGGGGACGGTGATGACCGCCTGCGTCACCTGGTCGCCCAGGTACGCCTCGGCGTCGCGCTTGAGCTTCATCAGCGTCCGTGCGCTGATCTCCTGCGACGAGTACTTCTTGCCGTCGATGTCGATCGACCACGACGTGCCCATGTGGCGCTTGACCGAGCGGATGGTCCGCTCAGGGTTCGTGATCGCCTGGCGCTTGGCCACCTCGCCCACGAGCACCTCGCCGTTCTTGGCGAAGGCGACCACCGAGGGGGTGGTGCGCGAGCCTTCGGAGTTGGGGATCACGACAGGGTCGCCGGCCTCGAGGACGCTGACGACCGAGTTGGTGGTGCCGAGGTCGATGCCGACGGCCTTGGGCATGGGGGTTCCTCCGGGAGTAGTGGAGAGATCTTGACTGTCGCCCGAGAATAGAAGTTGAGTGCCTCATTGACAACATCGGTCCCGGTAGATTTTTGCCATGCCGTCGACCCTCGTCCTGCTCCGCCACGGGCAGAGCACGTGGAACCAGGAGAACCTGTTCACCGGCTGGTGGGACGTCGAGCTGAGCGACCGGGGCCGGGCCGAGGCGACCCGGGGCGGCGAGCTGCTAGCCGAGGCCGGATTGCTGCCCGATGTCCTCCACACCTCGGTGCTGGTGCGGGCCATCCGCACGGCCGAGCTGGCCCTCGAGGCCTGCCAGCGGTCGTGGATCCCGGTGCGGCGCTCGTGGCGCCTGAACGAGCGGCACTACGGCGCGCTCCAGGGCAAGGACAAGAAGCAGACCGCCGAGGAATTCGGCGCCGAGCAGTTCCACCTGTGGCGGCGCTCCTACGACGTCCCCCCGCCCCCGATCGAGCCGGGCAGCGAGTTCGACGTCGCCGGTGACCCCCGCTACGCCGACCTCCCGCCAGAGGCCGTGCCCGCCACCGAGTGCCTGAGGGACACGCTCGTCCGGGTGCTGCCGTACTGGGCCGACGCGATCGTGCCCGACCTCCATGCTGGGAGGGTCACGCTGGTCGCCGCCCACGGCAACAGCCTCCGCGCCCTCGTGAAGCACCTCGAGGGGATCTCCGACGAGGACATCGCCGGGCTCAACATCCCGACCGGCAACCCGCTGGTCTACGAGCTGGACGGGAACCTCCGCCCGGCCGGGCCGAGCCGCTACCTCGACCCTGCGGCCGCCGCGGCCGGCGCCGCCGAGGTGGCGGCCCAAGCGGGCTGATTCGGCTCGAGGAGGTAGCCGCGCGAGCGGACGGTGCGGATGGCGAGGCCGAGGGGGGCGAGCCGGCGTCGGAGTCGCAGCACGTGGACATCGAGCGCGTTGCGGCCGGGGGCACCGTCGGGCCAGCCGGCCCGGCTCAGCGAGTCACGACTGACGACCGCGCCGTAGCGGTCGACGAGCGCCGCGGTGAGGCGCGCCTCGACCGGCGGCAGCGGCACCCAGCCCGCACCCACACGGAGCACGCCGTCGTCGTCGAGCGCTGGCTCGAACTGCTCGCGCTCGCGGACACGACGGTCGAGGTTCTCGACGCGGGCGTGCAGGTCGACCTCGTCGGCAGGGACGCGGATCCAGTCCTCGATCTCGTCGACCGCGCCGGGGGGCGCGGCGCCGCTCTCGACGAGCAGCAGTCGCGGCACGCCTGCCTCGCGGAGCGCTTCGCGACGCGGCTCTTCCGCCGGCCACCGGATGAGGACGACATCCATCGCCTGCGACCGTACGTACCGCGTGTTTCCCAACTGTTTCGCCTCGGTGAACCTCGTCGGACCTTCTCCGCACATCGGACGCGCGCGTCACGTACGCTCACGCCGCCGACGACGGCATCAAGGGGAGGGCTGGGATGGCCGGAAGAGACTCGTACCTCGATCACCTCGCGAAGGTGCCGCTGTTCTCGGCGTGCTCGCGCAAGGAGCTCCAGTCGATCGCGAAGGCGTCGGACGAGGTGACCGTGCCGTCGGAGAAGGTGCTCGTCGAGCAGGGCGCATCCGGCCGCGAGTGCTTCGTGATCGTGGACGGCACCGCCTCGGTGAAGCGCAACGGCCGCCGTGTCGCCACGCTGGGACCCGGCAACTACTTCGGTGAGCTCTCGCTGCTCGACAAGGGACCCCGCACCGCGACCGTCAAGGCCGAGACGCCCCTGACCGTGCTCGTGCTCGGGCCCCGCGAGTTCTCGAGCGTGCTCGACAGCGTCCCCGGCCTGAGCCACAAGTTCCTCGCCACGCTCGCCTCGCGAGTCCGCGACCTCGACACCAAGGCGTACGGCTAGGCGGTTACAAAGCGTCGAGGCCGAGCTCGCTGGTGCGGACGCGCATGGCGCGGCCGACCTCCACGGCCCAGATCTTGCCGTCGCCGATCTTGCCGGTGCGGGCCGCGCCCGCGATCGCGTCCATCACCTTGTCGACGTCGTCCGAATTCACGAGCACCTCGACCTTGACCTTGGGGACGAACTCGACCTTGTACTCCGCGCCGCGGAACGTCTCGCTCTTGCCGCCCTGACGCCCGAAACCCTGCACCTCGCTGACGGTGAGGCCGAGCACTCCCGAGTCGCGGAGCGAGTCCTTGACCTCTTCGAGCTTGTGGGGCTTCACGACCGCGGTGACGAGGTGGATCATGCGTCACAACTTCTCCCGAGCGGGTTTCCAGCGCCAAATCGCTGACGAGTAGGTTTCGCGCCGATGACCAAGAGGATCCGCCCACACCACCTCGTCATCGGCTTCGGCGTGTTCTGGGCGCTCTTCTCGATCGGCTCGGGACTCGGCCCGCTCGTGCTCGGCTGGTACGACGACTCGCCGGTCCAGCGCGAGGTGTTCACGAACATCCCGGGCGCTTGGAAGCTCGGCTTCTACACGGTGCTGCCGGTGATGTTCGTCTACGGCAGCGTGCTGTTCGCGAACCGGGTGAAGAACTGGGAGCGCGGCGCACCGGACCGGCGGGACACCACCCCGAAGAACGCGAAGCGCCGCTTCGGTGACTTCCGATCGGGCGTCTACATGCAGACGCTGCTGCGTGACCCGGCCGCGGGCCTCATGCACTCGATGATCTACTTCTCGTTCCTCATCCTGTTCGCGGTCACGACCGTGTCGCAGATCCAGGATCAGGTGCCGGAGGGCATGAAGTTCCTCCACGGCGACGTCTACAAGGCCTACGCCATGGTCGGCGACGGAGCCGGCCTCCTGTTCGTCATCGGGATCAGCTGGGCGATCGCCCGGCGCTACGGCCAGCGGCCCTACCGCATCCGGATCAAGACGAAGCCGGAGCACGGCGCGATCCTCGGCCTGTTCCTGCTGCTCGGCGTCAGCGGTTTCATCGCGGAGGGGTTCCGGATCGCGTTCGAGGGCCGGCCGGACTTCGAGAAGTGGAGCTTCGTCGGCTACCCGCTGTCGTGGCTCGTCCGCAACGTCGAGAGCGCGCACGGCTGGCAGCAGGCGTGGTGGCTGGTGCACGTGGCGTGCTTCTTCGCCTTCCTGATCATGCTGCCGGTGACGATGCTGCGCCACATGTTCACCTCGCCGCTGAACATGTACGGCCGCGACCGGGAACGGCCCAAGGGCGCGATGAAGCCGCTGCCCAACCTCACCGAGACCGAGCTCGAGTCCTTCGGCGCGGCGACCGTGTCCGACTTCACGTGGAAGCAGCTGCTCGACACGGACGCATGCACCATGTGCGGACGCTGCACCTCCGTGTGCCCTGCGCACGCGACCGGCAAGCCGCTCGACCCGCGCGAGATCGTCCTCAAGTCCGGCGAGGTCATGGCCGCCACCGGCACGCCGCAGGTGTCGCCGCCGATCGGCACGGTGCCCGAGATCACGATCAGCTCTGACTCGCTGTTCGAGCGCATCACGCCCGAAGAGGTGTGGTCGTGCACGTCGTGCAAGGCGTGCGACGAGATCTGCCCGGTGAACATCGAGATCCTCGACAAGATCCTGGACATGCGGCGCTACCTGTCGCTGATGGAGTCCAACTTCCCGACCGAGCTGGGGAACGCCTACCGGTCGATGGAGAACTCGTCGAACCCGTGGGGTATGAGCCAGGGCGACCGCGCCGCGTGGACCTCGAAGGTCGACGGCGTTCCCATCGTCGACGGCAGCGAGGCGCTCGACCACGAGTACCTGTACTGGGTCGGTTGCGCCGGGTCCTTCGACGACAAGAACCAGAAGGTCACGATCGCGATGGCGAAGCTGCTGCAGCGCGCCGACATCGACTTCGCCATCCTCGGACCGTCCGAGCTGTGCACCGGTGACCCGGCCCGGCGCTCGGGCAACGAGTACATCTTCCAGATGCTCGCCATGCAGAACGTCGAGACGCTCAACGGCATGGGCGTGAAGAAGATCATCACGCAGTGCCCGCACTGCTTCAACACGCTGATGAACGAGTACCCGCAGCTCGGCGGCCAGTACGAGGTCGTGCACCACAGCCAGCTGCTGGAGACGCTCGTCGAGTCCGGTCGTCTCGACATGAGCACGGCGCGGCTCGAGGAGCGGATCGTGTACCACGACTCGTGCTACCTCGGTCGCCACAACGACGTGTACCTCGCGCCCCGCAAGGTCATCGGCTCGCTCGGCGGCGTCGAGGTGGTCGAAGCCGAGCGCAACGGCACGAAGGGCATGTGCTGTGGCGCCGGTGGCGCGCGCATGTGGATGGAGGAGACGATCGGCACGAAGGTCAACGATGCGCGCTCGCGTGAGCTCATCGAGACCGGTGCGTCACGCATCGCCACCGCGTGCCCCTTCTGCTACATCATGATCGACGACGGGGTGAAGGGCGTCGGGCCGTCGATGGGTGTCGGCGAGGACGATGTGAAGGTGGCCGACATCGCGATGCACGTGCTCGAAGCGCTCGAGCGGGGCGATGCGGCAGATCAGCACGAGCTGGTCGCACCGGCAACCGCCGAAGACTGACACCATGTCGAAGGTGAAGCGCAAGCGCCATGGCGATCAGGACGCCGAGGCCGGTCCGGCCAAGGTCGTCGTGGTCAACGACGACGATGACGCGTGCGAGCTGCTGTGCCGGATCCTCGAGCGGGACGGCTACATCGCCGACCGGGCCGCGTCGCAGGAGCAGGCGCTCGCGCAGGTCGGGTTCCTCCGGCCCCAGTGCGTGATCCTCGACCTCGCGACCGGCGGGATCGGCCAGAACCTCAAGCTGCTCGACATGATCCGGTCGAACCCGGACTCCGGCGTCGCGGTCACCCGGTGCCTGCTCGTTGCGCAAGGGACGAGCAACCAGATGTTCTCGTGGCAGGCCGGCATCGACGCGTTCCTCGTGCGGCCCTTCCACGCCGAGGAGCTGCTGACCGCCGTCGCCGAGGTGATCGCTCGGCCCGAAGCGGAACGCCCGCGCCACCGGCGCCAGCAGGCCGACGAGGCGGGCGCGTCGGGCCGGCAGCCCACCTGACTTGGAGAAGCTCGTCTACCTGCTGTGGGGCGGGGACGACCCCGCCGCAGGCGACGCCCTGCGCGATCGACTGCTGACCGACGTCGCACCCGCACTGCTCGACGCGGGAGCGCTGCGCCTCGGTGTGAACGTGCACGACAGCGCGGCCGCGGAGGCACCGTCGCCCGTGCCGACACCCGTGGGTGAAGATCCGCACGTCGCCGAGCTGTCGGTGTGGGTGGACTGCTACGACCGGCGCGACCCGATCGAGTCGGCGATCGCCGGCGTCGGGCTGCGACACGCCGGCTACCTCGTGGTCGAGTCGCTGTACGACGACTACGGGACGACGCAGTACTCGTCCGCGCGGGACTGGCCGGACGGCGTGCGCTCGCCCGGCGTCCTCACGGTCGCGCTCATCCACCGGCCCGAAGGGCTGGCGTACGACGAGTGGATCCGCCGCTGGCACGGCACCCAGTCGCCGGTGTCAGCGGAGCTGCAGCCGCGTTGCCGCTACGTGCGCAACGAGGTCGTGCGCGCGGTCACCGACGGCGCGCCGGAGATCCACGGCATCGTCGAAGAGGCATGGCCGTCCGCGCAGCACGTCGCCGACCCGATGCTGTTCTTCAACGCCGGCGGTGACCCCGCGGTGCTCAACGCCAACATCGAGCGCATGCTCGAGAGCGTGAACGCCTGCCTCGACCTCAGCCGCATCCGCAACGTGACCATGAGCGAGCACCTGCTCCGAACGTGACCCACTCGTCGCGTTCTGGCGTCAACCACCGCGGATATCCGCGGTGAGTGACGCCAGAATGAAGGGGGTTGGGGTTCGCTAGGGTGACGGATCCTTGCGGGTGTAGTTCAGCGGCAGAACATCAGCTTCCCAAGCTGAGAACGCGAGTTCGATTCTCGTCACCCGCTCCAACGATCGGCGATCTAGAAGCCTGACGCGGTCGGATTGGTGAACGTCGTCGTCACGACGGCGTTGCCGGCGAGGTCGGTGCGGGCCGCGTTCGGTGTGTAGACCTGCGCGAGCTGCGCGACGCCCGTCTTGATCGTGACGAAGGTGTTGAGCGTGCCGATCGTGACCGTGAGGGTCCTGGCGCCGGGGTTCCAGGCCACCGTCGAGTTGGTGAACGTCGCGGTGGACCCGCCGCCACCGCCGACGTAGTCGCCGATCACCCAGGTGCCGAGCCCGAAGGTGCAGGAGCTGCTCGAGACGCTGAGGGTGTCGGACCCGCCTGCATCGGTGATGGTGATCGTCGCGTTCGTCAACGACTGGGGCGTCGAGTTGTCGGCCCACGCCGAGCAGAACGTCGACGGCCGCATGGCCTCGGAGAAGGTGATGGTGCCCGTGTCGCCTGAGTCGATCTTCTGGGCGACGCCGCCGTTTGCGAGCACGACGCTGGTCGGCGCCGGCTTCGTCGTGTCGATCGTGATGGTGAGGCCGGTGCTCGAAGACGAGACGTTGCCGGCTGCGTCTGTCGCGGTCGCGGTGATCGTGTGCGAGGCGGCGGTGAGCGTCGACGCCGTGATGGACCATGTGCCGCCGGTGGCGGTGCCGGAGCCGACCTGAGTCACGCCGTCGTAGATCTTCACGGTCGAACCGGCTTCCGCCGAACCGGTGAACATCGGTGTCACGACGTTGGTGAGGTTGTCGCCCTGCACCCCGCCGTCGCTCGCCGCCGCCAGCACAGGTGCGGACGGCGCGGCCGGCGCGGTGCGGTCGACGGTCACCGTGACCGTCGGCGACGTGAACGTGTTGGACGCGTTGTCGGTCGTGACGACTCGGAGGTCATAGCTGCCGCCGTTGGTCAGCGCGGATGTGTCCCAGGGCGTCGAGTAGGGACTCGACGCGTCGACCGCGATCGTGGTCCAGGAACCCGAGCCGGCGACGGCGTACTGGAACTGGGCGGTGAACACGCCCGACGACGCGTCGGCAGAGCTCGACGTGACGGTCGCGCTGGCCGGCACGGACGCGCCGTTCGCGGGCGCCGTGATCGCCCCGGTGGGCGCGGTGTTCTCGACCGCGACGTTGCGGTTGCCGGTGGTCGTCGCGTTGCCGGCGACGTCGGTGGCGGTGCCCGTGTAGGCCTTGTTGCCCGCAGCGATCGTGGTGTTCGCCGTGAGCGCGGCGCTGCGGTAGCCGTAGGAGACCGCACCGATCGAATAGGAGCCGGCCACGAGCGGCACCGCCGTCTGCCCGGTGGTGATGTTGGCGCTGACGTTCGCGGTGACGCTGGCGATACCGCTGCCGGTGTCCGTGGCGTTCGCGTAGATGAAGTACTGCGCCCCCTGCATGAGGAAGCCACCGACCGTCGTGTTCCCGACGGGCGCGATCTGCAGGTCGGTCGCCGCGATCGTCGGCACGGAGGTGTCGATCAGCACGCTGGCGACCACCGAGGACGCTGACACGTTGCCGGCGGCGTCGGTCGCCGTGGCGTTGATCGAGTGCATCCCTGCCGTCAGGGCGGGGACGGCGATGGAGTAGTTCCCGCCGGTGGCCGCGCCGCTCGCGAGCAACGTGACGCCGTCGTAGATCTTCACCGTGGAGCCCGCCTCGGCCGTGCCCGTGAAGGTCGGGGTCGTGACGCTGGTCGTGTTGTCGCCCAACGTGCCTGTGTCGCTCGCAGTCGCAAGGGCCGGGGTCGAAGGCGCTGACGGCGCGATGCGATCCACCGTCACCGTGATCGTGCCCGAGGTGAACGTCGACAGTGCGTTGTTGGTCGTGATGACCCGCAGGTCATAGCTGCCGCCCTGCGTGAGCGAGCTGGTGTTCCACGTCGATGTGTACGGCCCGGACGTGAGCGTGGCGATCGTCGTCCACGAGCCGGCACCCGCAGGCGAGTACTGGAGCTGCGCCGAGTACACGCCAGCGGTGGGGTCGGCCGAGCTCGCGGTGACGGTGGCGCTCGCCGGGACCACGGCGCCGTTCACCGGAGCGGTGATGGAACCGGTCGGCGCGGTGTTGTCGACGGCCACGGTCGCGTTCGAGGTCGTCACCGCTTGGCCCACGCCATCGGTGGCGGTGGCCGTGTAGTTCTTGTTCCCCGCCGTCAGCACGGCGTTGGCCGTGAGCGCAGCGCTGCGGTAGCCGTAGGTGACGCCGCCGACCGTGTAGCTGCCGGCCACCAACGGCACGGCGGTCTGACCGGTGGTGACGGTGTTGACGTTCGCAGTCACTGACGCGATCCCGCTGACCGCGTCCGACGCGTTGGCGTACACGTAGTACTGCCCGCCCTGCTGGATGAAGCCCGGTGTCGTCGTGTTGCCGACCGGCGCGATGCGCAGATCGGTGTTGGCGATCACCGGGTTGCCCGTGTCCGGCGTGAACGTCAACGTGAACGACGAGGAGTTGCCGAGCGCGTCGAGGCCGGTGATGGTCTGGGAGGCGGGCGTCCCGGCGCCGCCGGTCCAGCTGTACGTGTTCGACGTGTAGGGACCACCAGCGGGAGTCGACACCGAGCTGCCGACCCCTGCGGTCCACTTGCTGGCCGTGAAGCTCGGGAACGTCGCCGACGCAGGGCCCGAGCCGGCATCGGCGAGGCTGTCGACGAGCTGGAAGCTGCCGGCGACCCCCGGGTCGAAGTAGAGCGTGGTGCCGTTCAAGGTCGCCGCCACTGCGTTGGCGACCGCGAGGCTCTGAGTCGGGGCGACGGAGTCGTAGAGGAACGTGTTGCTGGTCGCGGTCGCCCCGCTCGTCCCGGTGGCAACGATCGAGTGCGTGCCCTCACCTGGAGCCGACGGGATCGTGAAGGTGACACCGGACGCCCCACCGGTCGGGCCGACGCTGGTGATCGAAGCCGTGATCACGGTGCCCGACGTGGAGTCGAGCCGGAACGTGATCGGATCGTTCGGGGCGTACCCGGACAGCGTGCCGCCGGTGATCGTCCCCGCGGTCTTGAGCTGCTGGCCTCCGCCGATCGTGAAGCCCGCGTTGGTGACAACGACCGGCGCGCTGCGCGCGCTCTCCGCGCCAGTCCAGCTGCCTCGGACGGCCTGCACCGAGTACGTCCACGTCCCGGCCGGGACGTTGTTCTCGACGCAGGTGTTCGTGGTGACGGACGTGCACGCGGAGAGGATGGTCTGCTGCACCAGCGTCGGGCTGTAGCGCCGGACGACGTAGCCGCTCGCCGGCGTTCCACCGGACAGCACGGTTGCCGCCCACGACACCGTGACGCTCTGGCTCGCCACCGACGCGGTGGGAGTCGCCGCGATGGGAACGGCCTGCGCGCTCGACCGCCCGGCACCCGCGGCGTTCGCCGCCCACGACGCAAACGCCGTGAGCGGCGTGAGCAGAAAAAGCGCACAGCCCGCCCCGAGCACCAAGACGACCCGGCGAAGGGTCATCTGGTGGCGCGGGGCGGGCTGTGCAGCCATTGGATCATGGGTCGGCCGACCCATGATCAACCTCAGTCCTGGCTACCCGAGAGGGTCAGCGGGATCGTGAAGACGACGCCCTGGCACCCGTCGGGGGCCGAGTGGCCCATGCTGACGACGTCGGCGATCGAACGCGAGACGCCCGATGCGTTCGCCGCAGCCGCGATCGACAGCCCCGTGGCGTTGGCCACGGTGACGTTGCTCGCCGGGCAGTTGGTGGGGTCGCTCGACGTCACCGTCCCTGCCGTCATCCCCGTGAACGTGACCGGGTAGGGGTTGTTGTTCGTCACCGTGAAGAACACGTCGCCAGCCGTGAAGCCGGGGTACAGGTCCGCAGCCCCGGTGGAGGCTGTCACGGTGATCGCCTGCGCCGAAAGCGCCTTCGCGTTGCCGGAACCCGTGCCGTTCGCGGTCCATGCCGCGTAGGCCATGTTTCCTCCGATGACGGCGCCGACGGCGACGCCGACGACCGCAACCTTCCTCTTCAAGCCCTTCATGTCGATCTCCAGTTTTGGGAGTGAGTCCGTCGCTCTCGACGAAACGCCCCCTCAAGTGGGCGCCGTGTTCAATCGACACGAGCGGGAAGGTGTTGAGCGGTTGGCGGGAAAGAAGTGCAGCAACGGGCCGTTCGGCCTAGCCCGCGCGAGGCGTTAGGGCCCTCAGGCGCGGCGGCCCGCGTAGGCGAGGAACCTCGTCTGGTCGTCGGCGTCGGCAGGCACGTCGACCCGCGGACCGAACATGCCGTCGGCGCGCAGCGCCTCCTCCGGCATCGAGCTCATGCCCTCGATCATGCGCTGGAGCTGGTCAGGATCCAGCGCCTCCGATTGACCGGTGGCGCGAGCAAGGTCCCACGTGTGGGTGAACACGTCGCCGGTGACGATCATGTCGACGGTGTCGGCGAACGACTGCGTGCCGAACGGCAGCTCGACCTGCTTCGACGCCAGGGCCGGGTCGGCGAGCGCCTTGGCGATCGTCGACTGCACCGCCTCCCACGCGCCAACAGGATCGTCTTGGACAGACGGGCCGGCCGGGAACTCGACGCCGTGGGCACTGAAGAACCCGGGGATCCACTCGGTGAGGTGGCCGACGATGTCGCGCGCCGTCCAGCCCTCACACGGTGACGGGTTGTTCCACGCATCCGCGGGAACGGCGCGGACGCGCTCGGTGAACTGGCCGGTGATGCGCTCGTAGCGCTCGGAGATCTCGCTCATGGAAGGCGAGACGCTACCGGCAGCCAAAACTCATCGCCCTTCGCGGCTAGGCCGCCCAGGGAAGATGCTGCCGAAGCTCCGCGAAGGACGGTCGCATGCCGCGCACCTCCATGACGCGCACGGCATTGAGTCGCGGGAGGTGGAGCAGAGGCGTGTAGTCCAGGTCGTCGACGATGACGGTGTGCAACAGCAGATGTTCCAAGTCGCGCAGCTGCGGCAGCCACGCGATCGAGTCGATGTGTGCGTTCCGGAAGCTCGCCCACGCGCCGCCAAGTGTCAGCCGCCTGAGCCGCGGCAGCGCGCCCAGCGCGGACAGGTCGTGGACACGCTTGAGCGAGTCGATCTCCAAGCCGGTGAGCGCGGACAGCGAGCCCAGCGGCGCGACGTCGGCGACCTTCGACGCGCCGCCGAGGTGGAGCGTCTCGAGCTCCTGCATCCCTGTCAGCACGCTCAGATCCTCGTAGTCGCCCCATTTCACGAACAGGCGCTGGAGCTGCGTCTGCGCACCGAGCGCCTCGAACAGGCGCTTCGGTGTTCTCGAGAGGAAGCGAAGCTCTCTGATCGCTGTAGGTCCGGCCGCGAAGAAGTCAACCCAGTCGCGGACGATGCGAGCCGCGGCGGCGGTCGTGAAGTCAGCACTCAGCTGCGTCGCCGACACGGCAATGCGCGTCTCGCCGCCATATTCGCTCACCGTTGTCATGCGTTGCGCCTCACGAGCACCGTCCCACACGGGCTCGAGCTCCGGCATGTCCCAGATCCTAAGAGAGCGCCTTGGGTGTCGATTCGACGCTCGGCGGAAGGTCTTTGGACGGTGAGCCGTGAAAGGCACGGCCGCGAGTCCGCAGACTTGGACTGGGTCAGGTCGAGGCCTCTCGGCGTACCCGCGCGCTCCGTCAGAAACACGTCAGGAAGATGACCATTCGACGTAATGAGGAGGGCATGTTCGTGAAACCACTCATCTCTACGTTCGCCAGTCATGATCAAGAAACGACTCCAACGCTTGCGCGGCAAGAACGTGCGAGACCTCTGGCAGGATCGCGAGACCCGCCGGATCTTCGGACTCCTCTTGGCGGGCAAGATGCTCGGCATCCTCACGCTGCTGGGGGCGGTGAAGGGCATCTCGTGGTACTTCGACTCCGCGGCCGGAGCAACGGCGCTCCAGGACCCAGCCGAAGCCGTGAGCTCCACCATCAGCCCCATCAACACGATGTGGGTGCTCGTCACCGCCTTCCTGGTGTTCTTCATGCAAGCGGGCTTCATGGCCCTCGAAGCTGGAGTCGCACGCTCACGGGAGTCCGTGAACGTGATCATGGAGTGCGTCTTCGACACCTGCTTGTGCGGCCTCCTCTACTGGGCGGTCGGCTTCGCCTTCCAGTTCGGTTTGGGGAACGGCTTCATCGGCCACTCGTACTTCTTCCTGCACGGCGCCCCCGACACGTACACGTACGGCGGGCTGTTCGACACGCAGGTCGCGTTCCTCGCGTTCTTCCTCTTCCAGTTCGCGTTCGCTGACACCGCCTCGACGATCACGTCCGGCGCGATGGTCGGCCGCACGAGCTTCAAGGGCGACATCATCTACAGCGCCTGCGTGTCTGGCCTGATCTACCCGATCTTCGCCCACTGGGTCTGGGGGCCACAGGGCTGGCTCGGCAACACGATGGGCTGGTTCTCCGACTTCGTCGGCGAGGGCATCGTCTTCCGTGACTTCGCCGGGTCGACCGTCGTGCACACCGTCGGCGGCATGATCGCACTCACCGGTGCGATCGTCCTCGGGCCGCGCCTCGGACGGAAGTTCAAGCGGGACGGAGGCGGGCCAACGCCGCCGCACGACCTGATCATGGCGTCGATCGGCGCGGTGATCCTCTGGTTCGGCTGGTACGGCTTCAACCCGGGCTCGACCCTGTCGGGCATGGACTTCGTCGGCATCGGCCGCGTCGCCGCCAACACCACGATCGCCGCCTGCGCAGGCGGCATGATGGCCGTCCTCTTCGTCTACCCGAGGTCGAAGAAGTGGGACGTGGGCATGTCGCTCAACGGCTTCCTCGGCGGCCTCGTCGCCATCACCGCTCCGTGCTACTGGGTGAGCCCAGGGGGCGCAGTGTGGATCGGCGCGATCGCCGGCATCGTCGTCCCGCTCGGCATCGACCTGCTCGAACACCTGCGCATCGACGACCCGATCGGCGCCGTGCCCGTCCACCTGATGTGTGGCATCTGGGGAACCATCTCGCTCGGCTTGTTCGCCACGGGTCAGTTCGGGCTTCCGACACCGACCGGCGCGGACAACGAGACGTTCACGATCGAGGGCCTCTTCTACGGGGGAGGTGCTGATCAGCTCAAGGCGCAGCTGGTCGGGAGCATCACGTGCCTCGTCGTCGTGGGGCTCGTGTCGTTCGTGCTCTTCAAGGTGATCAAAGCCATCCCCGGCGGCTGGAACCTGCGCATCGACAAGGAAGGCGAGCTCGAGGGCATCGACTTTCCAGCACATTGGGATCCTAAGCTTAGAATTCCACGTGGACAAGTTGTCGCG
>JADMIO010987910.1_pt1 | contig 52778 bp, 45 predicted proteins | sample 8958161 | NCBI WGS metagenome assembly JADMIO01 (sample SAMN16585339, study PRJNA669376) | soil metagenome | isolation source: Crop rotation soil | place: USA: Cullars Rotation, Alabama | collected 2011 | reverse complement strand
GCGACAACTTGTCCACGTGGAATTCTAAGCTTAGGATCCCAATGTGCTGGAAAGACAGCAGCTCCTCCACGGCCCGGGGCGAGGGCCTGACCTGATCCGACTCCCGCGAACTGCTCCCGGCCAGAAGGTCCGTCCAGTCGCGCTCCCGCGCGTCACACCACCGGAACAGGCGGACGAACGGCGAGACGATGAAGGCGGTCAGGAAGGAATCCAGGTAGCCGCGTTCGAGAGAAAAGCGATACAGCCAGGTACGGAGGCGGCCCGGTGCCATGGTGAACGGCCCCCGGCCCCGGGGCAACCGATTCCCGATCGCGTTTTCGAGGGCGTGGTAGTCCTGAATCAGCGTCGGCGTCCGGATAAACTGCAGGGTCCGCAAGCAGGCGTTGCCCAGCAGGTGGACCAGGGGCAGGTACCACAGCCACATCCCCGTCCCGGGCGCGAACACGCTGATGACCCCGATCTCGGCAACGATCAGGCCGACCTGGACGAGCGAGGCGAAGGAGACGGCAGACTTGATGTCCGTCTGCACGCTCCCGGCCACGTACGCGTACACGGCCGTGGTCAGCCCGACCGTCAGCACCACCCCGGACAGGACGGCGGACGTCTCGATCAGGGGGCTTACCCGCAACAACAGGAATGCGCCCAGGTGGACAGAAAGCGCCCCGTAAAAGACCGCACTCGACGGGGTCGGGCCTTCCATCGCCCGCGGCAGCCACCCGGAAAACGGCACCAGCGCGGACTTGCCCGCGGCGGCGAAGACGAGGAGGAGGCCGACGACCGTGGCCTGCACGCCGAAGATTGCGGCGTGCCCGCCCGGCCACGGGCCCTCCCCCAGCAGCTTGTCGAAATCGCCCATGCCCGCCAGGTGATGGAGCACGATGGCGGCAAGCAGGAGGGCCGCGTCGGACACGCGGTAGACGATCCAGACCCTCAGCCCGTTCCGCACCGGGGCGGCCCTCTCCTGGTAATACGCCACCAGCAGCGCCGACGACAGGCCGACGAACTCCCAGCCGGCGAACAGCGTCTCGATCGTGCCGGCCAGGGAGGTCAACACCATCCCCAGCACGAAGAGGGCGTACAGGACGAAAAAGCGGTGGTAGCCGTGCTCGCGGTGCATGTAGCGGGTGGCGAAGGACCCGATGGTCCCGCACAGGATGAACGACAGGATGGCGAAGGGCACCGACAGCCGGTCGAAGACCAGTTTGACCGAGAAATGGTAGTCGGAGATGGCGACCCAGTTGCCCAGTTCGATCGCCTCGTGCCGGGTCCCGTGGAGCAGCATCAGGGCGAGCACTGCGACCGCCGCGAGCAGGCCGACGATGATCGTCCCCTGGCACAGCTTGCCGGTGTGGTCCTCGCCGAGCTTGCGGTCGATCAGCGAGGCGACCCCCAGGACCGCGAGCAGCAGTACGGGGGCCCCGATAACCACCAGGCCCAGCAGGCCGATGATAATTGTGTGATCTACTTGTATGATCTCGGACATGATTCCCCTGGTTGGCGAGGGTCGGAGGTTCCAGGCTAGATCCCGATTTCAGCGAACTCCAGGTGACCCCGCCACCCGCGGTACCAGTCAACCGAGGTCGCCGCCGAGGGGAGTTCCGAGGCCTCCGCGACGTACGGCTCAAACTTGCCGTTCTTGAAGAGCGACAGCTCGCCCGTCCCGGGATGCTGGAGGGCGAGCAGGGCCCAGCCGTTGCGGAAGTGTCGGCCGATCTCGGCGCTGCGCCCCATGATCGCGCGGATCCTGTCCTCGGTGGTTTCCAGGATAAAGAGGATGCGAACGGGTTCGTGGATCTCCACCATCTGCCAGGGCAGGCCTGTGCGCAGGTCGCTGGCGGCCCCGTCCATCACCCCCAGCAGGGAGGTGACGTTGTGGGGCAACTTGGTCCCACACCCCCAGCCGGTGGAATCGACGCGCGAGAAATAGTACTCCAGGCTGATGCCGGCACACACCGGGACGGCGGCCCCGAGCAGGCGGCCCAGGATGGTCGCGAGGTCGTCGTCCTGGGTCGGGTCGTAACTGGTCAGAAAGACGCGACGGTCCAAGAAGAGGCCGCGGGTCCGCTCCCGCCTCCCGACGACGCACAGGGCGTTGGTCGCGTGTCCCAGTTCGGGCCGGGTCTGGGCAAGGTCCGCGGCCCGCCCCTCGGCGTGCTGGTGGGCCCCGGAGAACGAGAGCGTCAGCGGGGCGGACATGAAGCGGCGGCAGCGCTCGTGCGCGTTCCTTGCGCAGGCCTCCTGGAAGTCTCGCCGCAGGCGCTCGAATTCTTCCCGGTGCGTTTCCGGGAGGCAGTCCTCGTCAAAGTACCTCATCGAGTCGTCGCAGGTGTTGTGGTATCCGCCGACGAAAACGGTCTCCGGCGGGATGACAAGCCCTCTGTCCGCCAGCCGTTGCCGGACGCGCCCGTCGTTGAGCATCTGGGCCAGGGCACGTCCGTTGGGCGCCCCCGGAGCGCCGCCGCACGCCCCGCAGTCGTACGCCGACCGGTGCGGGTTGTTCATGCTGCTCGAGCCGTGCCCACAGAACAGCACGAGCCGGGCAAAGTTCCTGGTCAGCCCGATGTCGCGGAGCTGGTTCTCCCCAATGGCGGCCATCTCCGAGATGCTGTAGCCGAGGTGGCCGTTCGTCGGCCCCGGCTCGGGCTCGGTCCGCTCGAGCTGGAGTCGCGTCGCGGGCGGGGCCTCGACGGCCCGGGCGAACCGTTGGCGAATGCGGGACGTCAGCCGCGGGAACAGGATGCGGGCGACCAGCGGAATCGCCGCGAAAACGCCGAGACAGAGCGTCAGAATGGCCCCGAGAATAAAGGTACGGCTGCCGGCATGAAGCCGGTGCGAGAGGGTGCCCAGAAACCGCCTCGCCCTGGCCCGCCGGGCGTGCGCATCCGCCTGGTCACCGACGACCTGCTCGACGACCCAGTGGCTGGGACGGATCACGATGGGGCACAGCGGAGCAAAATGAGCGTCGGCGGTGCCCTTGTAGTAGACCGCCACCCCGAAGAACGCCGCCGCCCCAAAGGTCTCCACGTCCGGGGCGATTTCTTCCAGGTGCCGGCGGATCGACTCCTCGCGGTCGTCGATGCAGAACGTCGCCTGGAACCGGGGGGTGCGTTTCTGCTCGAAATTCGCCTTGCGGAGCGCCAGGGCGTCGAGGGACTGGTTCGCGAATCGCCGCTCGTACGCCAGCTGGAAGATTCTGCGCCTTTCGAGACCGGAGAACTCCTCGATGTCCCCGAGCAGGGTGGCCCACGCTCCCGGGTCCAGCTTCTTGAGGACCGCGGGGGTCCAGCCCATGACCTGGGCGAGCTGGAACACCTGAATCGCCCGCTGCCGGGGCCCGTGAGTCTCGAGCGTGCCAATGCGTTCACTCGCCACGACACGCAGGGCATTCAGTTGCCCGAGGAACCCGAGGTGCTCTTTCGCCAGGCAGGTCAGGGCCAGGCGGTCCAGAAGCAGCCGGATCGCCAGGAACTCCAGCAGACTGTTCTGGGGAATCTGGCGCGCGACCCGGTCCCCGCGCTCCTCGATTTGCCGAATCATCCCGGCCCACCCCGGCAGGGCGAGCAGGGTCTTCGAGAGGAAGGAGTCCCATTCCTCCGGCTTGACGCCGAGCAGGCCGAGGGACTCGCGGATACATTCGAGAGGCGTGACGTTTTCTGCCTCCAGGCGGGCCAGTTCCTTGCGGAGCCCCCGCAGCCAGCGGTCCGGGGGGCCGGCCGGCCGGCCGTAGAGTTTGCAGAAGGCCTGGTAAAAGCCCTGCTCGCGCCCGGGGAGTTCCCACTGGGCGACCCCCTGGTCCAGAAACGCCGCGCAGAACGGGATCAGAAGCGCGTGGACGAGCAGGTCCGTGTCCGCCCCGCTGGCCTGGAGGAGGAGATCCCGGTGGCGTCCATGGGTCGAGACCGGTTGAGACTCCACGGGCAGTGCGGCAATGCCGTCGCGGCACACCCGCCAGAGCGCCTGCAGAGTAAACGCCTCCCAGGTTTCGTCCGCCCAGTCCTCGATACGGGAAGCGCCGAATCGGTCGATCAGGTAGGTGAGGTCGGTTCTTAAGCGGGAGGGATTGGCCGAACGCCGGTTAAAGTTCTCTCGGGACTCGTTCCCGCCCCGAAGGTCTCGCATGACCCACCGTCGAGTCTCCGAGACCAGCTTGCTCCTGACCGCCGCGGAAACATCTTTGCGAACCCGCCGCAGTGCGTCGGTCTCCGACACGAACCACAGCAATTCCTCGGGAGTCCCGGTCACGTTCGGGTACTGAAGCATGGCGAGACGGAAGTCGAGGCGCGTCCCCAGCCAGAAGATCTTTTCTTGCGCGCGGCCGCCCATGTCCTCCTCGAGTACGGCCCGGAGGTCGGCTTCGCGGATGCGACCGTTCCTCAGCCTCTCGCGGAACTGGTCCTCGGTCATATACGCCTGACAGCCGAACACCTTCGCCCCGGCCTTCACCGCTTCGTGGAAAGGTATCTCCTCGAACGCGTGGAGAGTGTTGTGGTGGATGAAGGCGGTGATCGGGCCTTGCGCGGGTAGGAGGTGGGCACCGTGAGCAATCGCGTGGAGCAGCTTCGTCTCAGGGGCCCCGTCCGTGCCGTGGGGAGACCCGCTCTCGAGATCGGAGGTCGCTCCGGGCAGGGTTGATTGAGGGCTCATCGACGTCCACTTTCCTTTGAAACGTTGAGACGCTTGCGGGGCAACCGCCGCCGCGAGGTCAGGGGTAAAAGGCCGGTCCCCGCCCCGGCCGGGAAACGCGCGGGCGCGTCCGCGTCCCGCAGTCAATTCGTCCTGACAGGGGTGGCGGTTTCGGTCGTGACTTCTGTTCCCTTCCTGCGGGCGGCGTGAGGGCGACGGGGATCTGCTTGGCGATGATGATGCCGACGGGGGCGAGCATCCCGTGGACGGCCGCGAGGGGGAAGACGTCGCCGTACTTCCCGAACTTGAACAGGCCGAAGAGGGTCTGGACGCAGGCCGCCGCCAGCCCCACGCCCAGCGCAAGCTGGTAGCCGTGACGCCACAGGCCGAGGTCCTTCAGTTCCTTGAGGGAGCCGACTTCCCCCCCGCCGCCGAGTTCGACGACGCACCCGACGGCGATCACGACCAGCCCGGCGGCCGGACCCTTGATCGTCAATTCGAAGTTGCTCAGGAAGGTGCAGAGGACGCCGCCGATGACGGCGGTGAAGATTCCCGACGCGGCCGGGCAACCGCTCGCCAGCGAGGTGGCGATGCACAGCGGCAGGGCGATCAGGAATACCAGGAACCCGGAGAGGAGGTCCTTCTGCCACGTCCCGGCGAACCCTCCGACCAACTCCTTCGGGGTCCCTTCTTTACTGTCCATCGAAGTCTCCATCGGCTGTCCAGGGTCGATTGTACGGCCTGCGGGCAGCGCGGCACGGCCCTGGCCAGAAGCCTTCGCGAATGAGCGGGCAGAAAGGATCTGGCGGCCGGAACCCCGGGGCGGGGCCCAACTTTCGCGCCACTTGCTAAAATGACAGCGAGATGTCACACACCCGACGCCACCCGGCACCCGAAGGGCCAGGTGCCGCGGACACTCATTTCCGTCCCAAAGTTGGCGGCCGGAGAGGTAATACTTGAAGTTGCTGGCCTGTACTTGTTTCTTGTAGGCGGGTTGCCGGGCGCTCTGCCGCCTTGTTGTCTTACCCGGAAATCGACCCCGCTGACCAGCGCCGGTTGATTACAAAGCCGTAAGGTTCCCGCCGCCTGCCCGCGGCGGCCGCCGCTTTTCGCAAGCCCAGTCGCTCGCCGGGAACGTCGAGTCGGGGCATCCTGAGGAGGAGAGGTGCCGTGGAAGTACTCCTTGTGGAAGACGACGCCGCCATCGGGCGGGCCCTCCAGAAGGGTTTTGAGGAAGCACGTCACGCCAGCGTGTGGGTCAGGAACGGCACCCAGGGTATTGAGCAGGCCCGCTCCCAGCAGTTCGACGTGATTCTCCTCGACCTGATGCTCCCGGGCCAGGCAGGTTTCGAGGTGTTGCGCCAGCTGCGTGCCGAGGGGCTTCGGACCCCGATCATTGTTCTGACCGCGCTGGGGGCCGTCGAGGACCGGGTGAGTTCCCTCCGCGCCGGGGCGGACGACTACATCGTCAAGCCGTTCGCGATGGTCGAGGTGCTCGCGCGGGTCGAGGCGGTGTGCCGGCGGACCGCCGACCGCCCCGCCCCCGTGCTCGAGGTCGGGGAGCTTTGCCTCGACCTGACCACCCGCCGGGTGAACGGGCCGGCCGGGGAGATCGACCTCACGCCGACGGAGTTCAGCATCCTGGAAATGCTGATGCGCCACGCCGGCCAGGTCGTCACCCGCAAGATGTTGTGCGAACACCTCTGGGAGTCCGACTGGGAGGGGACGACCAACGTCATCGAGGTCCACATCACGCGCCTGCGCGGCAAACTCCAGAAGCAAAGGATGGACCAACTGATTCACACCGTCCGGGGGAGGGGTTATGCCCTTCAATCGACTTAAAGCCGTGGTCCGGTCGTTACACTTTCGGCTGACGGCCTGGAACACGCTGGCCCTGCTGTGCTTCGTCATGTTCACCCTGGTCGGGGTCCGCGAGGGCGTCCAGCGCACCCTGGTGGACGAGTTTGACAGGGTACTTTACGAGGACATGCTCGAAATCCGCCTCGGCTTCCGGCAACTCACCCCGGAGTGGGACCGACTTTACCGGACGCTGGAGCGGAAAGCCCAGGGGCACGTTCAGGACGACTGGTTCGTTCAGATCTTCGACGCCTCCGGAAAGTTGCAGTGGGCCAGTGAAAAGGCCCCCCACTTTAAATTCACGCCGGACAGCCCGGACTCACTCCTGCCTTTCGACAGGCTTCCCTACCGCGTCTTGCAGTCGCGCATCGAGGAGCCGGGGAAGCCGCCCATCACCGTCCGCGTCGGGGCGTCTCAGGCGAGCATCACCGATGAAGTCTCCCGGCTGACCCAGGTGCTGCTGATCACGGGCGTCGCGATCCTGGTGGTCGCGCCCCTGGTGGGAAACTGGCTCGCGGTCCGTGCCATCCGCCCGCTCGCGCAGATCATCGAAACCACCCAGCGCCTGCACCCGAGCAAGCTGGACGAGCGCCTGCCGATCCGCCACACGGGCGACGAGCTGGAGAAGCTCTCCGTGACCATCAACGGAATGCTCGACCGGATCGCCCTTCACCTCGACCAGAATCGCGACTTCGTCGCGAACGCGGCCCACGAGCTGCGTTCCCCGCTCGCCGCGATCCGCAGCACCGTCGAAGTCGCCCTGAATCGGGAACGCGGCCCCGAGGAGTACGAGGCCCTCCTGGCCGACGTGATGGAGGAGTGCTCCTCGCTGGGCAATCTGGTCAACCGCCTGCTCGTCCTGGCGGAAGGGGACGCCGGCCGGATCCGTCAATCCGGGGAGACGGGCCGGCTGGACGAGATCGTCCGCCGCTCGGTGGCGATGTTCGAGGGCGTCGCCGAGCTGCGCGGCGTGCAACTCAGGAGCGGCCGGATCGACCGGGCCCTGACCGTCGGCGACGAAAACTCCCTCCGCCAGGTCGTTCAAAACCTGATCGACAACGCCATCAAATTCACTCTCAAGGGCGGGCAGGTCACCGTGAGCCTCCGGCGCGAGCCGGGCAAGCACCACGTCTGCCTGTCCGTCGAGGACACCGGGGCGGGGATTCCCGCCGGCGAGCTTTCCCGGGTGTTCGAGCGATTCTACAGGGGCGACAGGTCACGCCCGCACGAGGCAGGCAGAAAGGGCAACGGCCTCGGGCTGAGCATCTGCGACTCCGTCGTCCGCGCCCTCGGCGGCGAGATCACTGTTCAGAGCAGCGTCGGCGTGGGGACCACCTTTAACGTCTACCTGCCGCTCGCCGAACGCTACCCCGTGGCGCACGACTGAGCCCCCGTTTAAACGATCAGGCGCGCGGCCGATCTGGTGCTTTCTCCACTTCCCGCGTAAAATGCCGGCATGGACAGCCTTTCCTTTCTCGAAGCGGTCTCAAGCGGCGAGCCACAGCCGGTCTACGTCGTCCACGGGGAGGAAGAGTTCCTTCACCGCCAGGTGATCGCCGCGCTCCGGATTCGGGTGCTCGGGGACGACGCGGACGCCTCCTTCGGCCTGTCCGCGCACCCCGGCGACAGGGCGGTCTGGTCCACCGTCAACGACGAACTCCACACCCTGCCGTTCCTCAGCCCCAGACGCCTGGTCGTCGTCGAGGGGGCCGACCCTTTCGTCAGCGCCCACCGCCCGCAACTGGAGAAGTACCTCGCAAAGCCCGCCCCCAGCGGCGTCCTGGTGCTGGACGTCAAGAGCTGGCCCGCGACCACGCGCCTCGCCAAGATGCTTGACGGACCCTCCTCGATCTCCTGCAAGCCGCTGACCGGGCCGAAGCTCGCGGAATGGTGCCGGAAGTGGGCACAGTCGCAACACAAGAAGCAGCTCCTGGTCCCCGCCGCCCAGTTGCTCGTCGAGTTGATCGGGGCCGAGATGGGCCTGCTGGCCTCGGAGATCGCCAAGCTCGCCGTCTACGTCGGCGAGGCCGCCAGGATCGACGCGCCGGACGTGGACCGCCTCGTGGGCAACAGCCGGGCCGAGAACACGTTCAAGATCTTCGACCTGATCGGCCAGGGAGACGCGAAGGGGGCGCTGGCGCTCCTGGATCATCTCCTGGGCCAGGGCGAGGACGAGATGAAACTGCTCGGGGCGATGTCCTGGCAACTGCGCAAGCTGGCGTCGGCCGCACGGCTCACCAGCCTGGGCAGGCCCGTCGGGGCCGCCCTCGCGGAGGCCGGCCTGTTCCGGGCACGCGAGGCCGAGCAGCAGATGCGCCACCTCGGCCGGCGCAGGCTCGAACGCCTCTTCGACTGGCTTCTCGAAGCCGACCTGGGCATGAAGGGCGCGAGCCAGCTCCCGAAGCGCACCCTCCTCGAACGCATGATCGTCCGCCTCGCCGTCCCGAATAAACCCTCCGACTCACGAAGATGACCACCGAAAACTCGCAACCACTGCCGCTGCTCCTCCTGACGATGGGCGACGTCGCCGGCGTCGGCCCGGAGATCATCGCCCGCGCCTGGCCGGACCTGCTGGCGCTGTGCCGTCCCGTCGTCCTCGGCGACCTGGGCTGGATGGAGCGCGGCCTCGCCCTGGCCGGCTCGCCCGCCCAGGCGGTGCGAATCGCCCGGCCCGCCGACGCCGCCCCGTCTGCCCGGTCCGTCCCGCTCCTCCAGGCGACGGGGGCGGCCCTTGACGAGGTGCGGCCCGGCAAGATTTACGCGAGCGCGGGACAGGCGGCCTACGATTTTCTCACCCGCGCCATCGACCTGACCCTTGCCGGCGAGGCGGCCGGCATCGTCACCTGCCCGCTCAACAAGGAAGGGCTGCACGCCGCGGGGCTGTTCTACCCCGGACACACGGAGATTCTCGCCGAGCGCTGTGGCGTGCAGGAATTCGCCATGCTCCTCTACGGCGACAACCTCGGCGTGGCTCACGTCACCCTGCACGTGGCGCTGCGCGACGTGTTCGCGAATTTGACGGCGGCCGGCGTCCTTGAGAAAACCCGGCTGCTCGACGCGATGCTCACCCGCATTCTCGGCCGGCGCCCGCGGCTGGGCGTGGCCGCCCTGAACCCGCACGCCAGCGACGGCGGCCTGTTCGGCGACGAGGAGGAGCGTATCATCCGACCCGCGGTCAAGGCGGCCCGCGACGCGGGAGTGGACGCGAGCGGCCCCTGGCCGAGCGACACCCTCTTCAACAGGGCCAGCGCGGGAGCTTTCGACGGCGTGGTGGCCATGTACCACGACCAGGGTCACATCGCCATGAAACTGCGGAGCGGCTGGCGCGCGGTGAACATCTCCGCAGGGCTGCCCCTGGTGCGGACCAGTGTCGCCCACGGGACGGCGTACGACATCGCCGGACAGGGCAAGGCCGACGCCAGCAGTCTCGTCGAGGCCGTGCGGGTCGCCGCTCGGCTTCAAGGGTAGACGCGCTGCTCTTGTTTTTTCGCACCCCCCGGCGCATGATGCGCCTGCCAGGGAAGGATTCTCCGGCGCAGCAAGACAGGGGAAATAGGCATGGAAGCCGACTCGAAAACGTATCTGTATCTTCTCCGTCACGCCGCCACCGAGGCGAACCTCGCACTGCCCGCCCGGCTTCAGGGCCGGCGTCACAATCCGCCTCTGGCCCCGACGGGGGTGCGCCAGGCCGAGGCGACCCGAGACCTCCTGGCCTCGCGCGAAATCCAGCACTGCTACTGCAGCCCGCTGCTCCGCGCCGTCCAGACCGCCGCCATCGTCGGCAAGCCGCACGGCGTGACGCCCACGCCGCTCGAAGCGCTGACCGAGTGCGACATCGGCCGCTGGGAGGGGCTGGACTGGCAGACCATTCGCTACCTGGACGCCGACGGCTACCAGAAGTTCATGGCCAACCCCGCCGAGCACGGCTACCCCGGCGGCGAATCGTTCCGCGACGTCTACAACCGCGTCGCCCCCGCACTCGACGAGTTGTTGCGCAAACACCGCGGCGAGAAGCTGCTCGTCGTCGGCCATCACGTCGTCAACCGAACCTACCTCGCGAGCCTGATGGGACTGGCCCCCGACCAGGCCAGGCAGGTGACGCTCGACAACTGCGGCGTCTCGCTGGTCGTCTGCGACGGCGACTCGGTGGGCGTGGACACCCTCAACGCGGCGTTCCACCTGCAAAACATCGCCGCCTGAAGCCGGGCGGTCGGCTGAAGTTGGGGGATGAAATTCCCTGCCAGGGCGAGCAGAAGGCCCGGCAGGAGCCTCGCCCTCCGGATTCTGGAGGGCGAGGCTCCTGCCGGGCCTTTCATTCTTCAGCGCGGACATACCAGCGCGTCCGCCACGTCCAGGTCCAGGGTGAGGACGGCCTTCCCGTCCTCACGGGACACCGTGACGGGGTTGCCACTCGCGAGAGACACCTTCCCGACCGGCACGCCTCGATTCAGCCGCACCTTCAGCCCCTTCGCCGGCCCCTTGCCCCAGTTGACCAGTGGGATCAAGGTTCCGTGCCTCGACTCGATGACCGTCGATTCGACCAGGGGCTCGCTGCACACGACGGGGCGTTTCACCTCCTCTGCCGGTGTCGCTACCAGCGCCCCGACTCCGCGATCGAAGGCAGTCGGGATGAAGTGCGCCATGGTGTCGTCGGTGCTGCCGCGATCAACGGGACGACGCGGGATCGCCGGGGCGAAGTACGACAGCCCCGGGAGGAAGCCGCAATAGTAAGCGCGGCCCTTGCCCGCCTGTCGCTGGGTCACTGCCGGAGTTCCGTCCTTGAAGGTAGCCATTACGACGGCGTCCTTCGCGGCACTCACCCTGCTGACCGTGCCGAAGACGGGCCATTTTACGGGTGTCGCATTGGTCCTGAGGGTAACCGTGTCGAGCGGGGTCGCGAACGGCAGATGCTCCTTCTCGCGGGTGACGTCTTCCTTCGCATTATCCAGAGACTGTTCCTGAACGCCCAGCAACTGGCGCAGCACCTTGTTGGGCTGATTCAGTTCGTCGTACATCCCCGCGCCTGCGGTGGCGAAAAGTCTGCCGCCGGCGTTCACCCACGCGGCGATCGCCTTCGAGGCGGCCCTGCTGACGTGTCGGTCGGCCAGGTAAAGCACCTTCAGCCCCTTCAGGTCGTCTCCTTCGAGGACACAGTCGAGCGGGAGCTGTTGCTGGCGAATGGCGATGTAAAGGGAGCGCTTGCCGGCCCCGAACGAGTGCTGGTAGTCGTCCCAGACGTCGGCCGCCTCGCTGAACCAGAGCCCGGCCTCCGCCGGCCGCACTGCCCCGTCCTGTACGAAATCCTCGAACGTGCCCAGCTCGTGAAAGCTCTTGCGAATCTCCTTGAACATGGCCGGGTCGCTACAGTGATTCTCGGTGTAGGCCGCCTGCACGGGGCGATACTCGAACAGGTTGAAGACTTTGACCCCGTGCGCCAGGTCGCCGTAAAACTGACGACGCCAGGTCGCGGTGGTATTCCCCGGCGTGTGAGGCATGACGTAATAGTGAATCTTCGCGTCCTTCTTCCCCCGAATTCCTGCGCGGAACATGTCCACCATCAGGAAGTTCATCTGACAGGTCCCGACCGGCACTTGCCAGATGTAGTCCTCGCCCCAGGGCATGGTCATGCCGCCCTCGCGGAACATGCTGATCCAGTGATGCGTGTCGCCCAGGTAGAGACTCTTGTGGTGCGGCGAGAAGTTGGCCCCGACACCCGCGTTGGGTAGATGCTTGCGAAGAACGTCGGTCAGTTCCTTCAGCTTGCCGATGCCGTAGCGGTGCGCGTAAATGCGCGAGAAGTAAAACAGAGCGGGCTTGCTCGCCGCGCTGGTTTTCGCGGGCGTGAAGCGGACGTCGTTCCACGATTTCGCCTGCGGATCGACGTCGGCCGGCGTCAGTCCCTGGCCCCGGAGCCAGGCGCGGAACCCGGTGTGATCGTTCGCGGGAGGCGGGGCCAGGCCGATCTCGTCGCCGAGGCTCACGACCGCGACGCGGTCCGCGAGTTTGTCGGCCTCCAGCTTCTTGCAGGCCTGTTCGAGCTGGGCCACGCCCTGGCCGCGCAGGTCGATGTAGCCGCGGACCAGGGAGCCGTCGCGGTCCACCCCCTCCCGCGTGGTGCGGTTGAGCGCGGTCGCGCCGGTCAGTTTGATGAACTCGTCCACGGCGGCGTTGAAGCGCGGGTCGTCCTTTTTCTTGTCGAAGGTGGAGCCGTAAATCAGGGTGCGCTTTGGGGGCGTGCCGCGGACCTTCTGCTGTTTCAGCTCCGCGACCAGGTCGTACAGCACGTCGTCGGCCCGGCGGATTCGCCTGCTGTAGCGGGTGTCCGCGTCGTAGGCGAGCGTGACGTCCCCGCCCAGGTTCTCGAAGCGCCTGATACTCTTGATCTTGCCGTCCACGTCCCGGACGCCGAACTCAAGGGCGTAGAGGAGTCGCGACGCCTGCGGGCCGGTCGCCCCCGCGCGGATCAGCCACTGGCCGTCGTTGAGGGTGTCGAGCAGACTGCCCACCTCGACCCAGTCGCTCCCCTTGCCGGACTTGAGTGTCACCGTTTTCGGCTTCCACTTTCGCTGGTGAACCCAGTAGGGCGAGTGTTCCGTGCCGATTCCCGCGGTCAGCGACAGGTCGGGACTGCCCGCAGCGCAGTGGACCTTCATGAACACGTCGCCTTCCTGAGTCAGCAGCCCGTCGAGGGGGAGGTAACTCTCCTTCTCAATCCGCTGCTTGACGTCGGCCTCGTCGGTGGTCAGCAGCAGGCAGTCAACGTTTCGGCGGGCGGCGTTGCCATCCTGCCGGGTCGCAATCAGCGAAATCGTGGCCCTGCCCGGGGCCAGGTTCACGCCGGCGTCGTGTCCCTCCCAGACGACGTTCTCGACCGCGCCCCAGCTCCAGGCCAGTTCCTTCTTGAGCTTCTCGCCGAAGGCCCAGACTTTCACGTTGTCTCTCGCCCCGTAGCGGCGCTCGAAAACCGTTTTGCCGTCCTGCTCGATCACCACCCAGAACTGGGTCTCGTAGCGGTAAACGCTCTCGTAGCGGGCGAGGACCAGATACCTGCCCGCCTTCGGGACCTGCACGTTGAGGGTGGCGACAGACCGGCCGCACTGTTCGGGCGCGCCGAGGAAGCCCTTGCGGCTCAGAAACGAGTTGGCGAAGGTGGCGACGAAATAATTCTCGCCCCAGGGCCGGGCCTGCCAGCCGCCCTTGCCCTCGACGCGGAACTCTTCCGCCTCGCAGAGGATGGTGCCGCCAGACCAGGCGGCGACGGGCTGGCCCGCCTTGCGGTAGTCCGCCGGGGAGGTCGCGAGTAGCGGGGAGGAGAAAAGGAGGGGGAGAAGGATCGCTCTCATGGGGCCTGCGCCTCGCCGGGTGGTGGGTAAGAGTGTGATGCTACCCCACTCGCCCGGCAAAGTCCACGAGGTCTTTCGGCTCAGCCCTTGGCGCGACTGAGGTAGGAGCCGTCGCGGGTATCGACGACGATCTTTTCGCCGATGGTGATAAACGGCGGGACGTTAAGTTTCAGCCCGGTCTCGAGGGTGGCCGGCTTGTACTGGGCGGCGGCGGTCGCGCCCTTGAGGGCCGGCTCGGTCTCCGTCACGACCAGCTCAACAGTGGTCGGCAACTCGACGCTGAGCGGCTTCTCGCCGTGCGACGTCACCTTGACCACGTCATTTTCCTTGAGGTACACCATCAGGTCGCCGACCATGCCGGCGGAGAGGGAGACCTGGTCGAACGTCTCGGTGTCCATGAAGACGTACTCGTCGCCGTCCTTGTAGAGGTACTGCATGGGGCGGGTGTCGAGGTACGCCTGCTCGACCTTGTCTTCGGGGTGAACCCGGACGACGTGGACGAATTCCGTCTTCAGGTTCTTGATGGTCAGCCAAAGCTTCGAGGGCAGGTTGCCCGGCGTCTTCAGTTCCCGACTCTGCACGTAGCTAAGCTGTCCCTCGTAGACAATAACCATGCCCTTGCGGACGTCGCTGTAAAGAATCGATGCCACGATTTAATCACCGGTGGGGGGGAATGCGGTCACGAGCCGGCCCCCGACGGGCGGCCCCATGAGACTATTGTTGAAGGATGAGGAAAAACGGGCAAGAGCAACTGCCGATTCGCCGGGGGCTCAGGAAATGGGGGGCCCGGTCCGCGAGGAGACGTCGAGCTTGTACTTCTTCATTTTCTTGTAGAGGGTCACCCGGCTGATGCCGAGGGCCTGGGCCGCCCGCGTCCGGCTGAAGCCGTTGTCCTGCAGGGCCCTCATGATGACCAGCTTTTCCGCCCCCTCGTTGCGCCGCTTCATCGCCGACAGGGTCACGCCGTTGTCCGCGACGGGCCGCTCCTGGGCCACGCCACTGGAGCCGTGGGCGTGTCCGTTCAGCGGTGCGGGCCGCGCCGGGCGGACCAGGGGCGGCAGGTCCTCCGCCAGCAGGGTGGCACCCTTGCTCACGAGGACCGCCTGCTGGACGACGTTTTCGAGCTGGCGGATGTTGCCCGGCCAGTCGAAGCCCTCCAGGGCGGCCAGCGCCTCGGGCCGGATGTCAAAAAGGGACTTTTGAAAGCGCAGGTTATAGCGGGCCGCCATCGCGCGGACCAGCGGGGCGATGTCCTGCACCCGCTCCCGCAGGGGGGGCAGGTGAAAGGACAGGACGTTCAGCCGGTAATACAGGTCGCTGCGAAATTTGCCCTGCCGGGCGGCGTGCTCCAGGTCCCAGTTGCTGGCGACGATGACCCGGGCCTCGCTGCGGAGCGTCTCGTTGCTGCCCACGGGCTCGTACTCGCCCGTCTCGATCACGCGCAACAGCCCCGCCTGCGCTTCCAGCGGCAGCGTGTCAATTTCGTCCAGCAGCAGGGTCCCTTGCGCGGCGGCGGCGAACTTGCCTTCCTTGCCCCGGTCGGCGCCGGTGAAGGCCCCTTTCGTGTGCCCGAAGAAGACGCTCTCGACCAGGGAAGCCGGCTGCGCCCCGCAGGGCACGACCAGAAATGGTTTCTGGCGTCGCGGCGAGCAGTCGTGCATCAGCCGGGCGAGGAAGGTCTTGCCCGTGCCCGTCTCCCCCGTGAGCAGGACGGTGATCTCGTGCATAGCCGCGAGGGTGATGCACTCCAGCATGGGGACCAGCGAGGGCGTGAAGGCGAGCAGCCGGCGGCGGATCAGGTCCATCACCGGCTCCTCCCCGGGGGCGTGCGTGTCCGCGTGCCGCCCGAGCTGTTCGCGCACCAGGCGGATGAGGCTGCCGGCTTCCCCCGGCCAGGAGAAACGCGGGCCGACGAACAGGGACAGGTCTCGCAGATTCTGGGCGATCGAGGTCGGTTGCCCTTCGGTGACGATGACGGGAGGCGGAAGCCGCAACATCCTGAGCGTCTGAACAACCCGGGTCAGGGTTTCGGGCGGGGTATTCGCGGCGACGGCCACGACGACCGGCTCATCGCCGCCCGGGCCGACCTGATCGAGCAGACTATCAAACCGACAGACCAGCGCCGTCAGGCCCGTGCTGCCCACGAACGCGGACTGAAAGGACTGTGCGAATCTCGGGTCGTCAGTCAGCAGGGTGAGGCGCTTCCCCGTCATGCGCGGCTGCCCTCGTCCGCCCTGTCGTTCCGGGTCAACGCGGGCGGGAGCAGCCCGTCCGTGTCGAGAACCGAGCGCGACACTTCGCCGAGCGAGCGCCGTTCGCGGCGGGCGAGGGTACGTATCCGCCGGTAGGCCTCCTCTTCTGCGACGCCCAGCCGCTGCACCAGGACCCCCTTGGCACGCTCGAGCAGGGCGCGATCTTGCAGGCGCTGCTGGAGCAGAATCGACTCCTGACGAAAGCGGGCCTCGCGTCTCGAACGGGCGGCGGCGGAGAGGATGCCCGTGGCCAGCGCCTCGGCCCCCGCGCCCGGGGAGACGATCACGACCGGCCCGCACTCGCCCCAGCGCCGGGCCTCCCCGGTCCCGCCGACCAGGACCACGCCCTTACCCCTGCCCAGGAGAGCCGCCAGTTCCGCCTCCCCGGCGCAGGCGGGGGGGACGACGCACACCTGTTGGGGGTCGTCGCGCAGCCCGTCCAGCGCCCCGGCCAGAGGCAACACGCGGCCCAGGTAGTTCAGCCCCCCTTCGGGGAGAGTCGTCGCCCGCAGCAAGAGGGTTTCCCACTCTTCCCAGTCGCCCGCTCCCGCACCCCAGACCAGCCACGCGCCCACGCCGTCGCCGGGCGGACGCGGAAGACCCGGTTGCGTCATCGGCTCGGCGCTCATCATGCAAGGCTCCTCCCAGAAACACCCAGGACCACGTCGGGAGTAAGGATCATTGAATGTTAGCTTACGTTTACATTCGAGGCGGGCAGAGTGCCGCTTTTGAGGACGCGACCGCCGCGCTGGCGTCCAGCTCGCGAAAAGCGTGGAGGATGGTAGTCTCCGTGCCGGGCGAGTAGGATACTGAAGGGTTCCCGGGCTTCGGAGACATCGAGCATGCGCTACCCGCGAATGGTCCGCGTCCGCCAGCAATTCGAGCGTCCCCGGGTGAAGGACCTACCCTCGGCCGTCGCCGAGGCGCTGGCAAAGCTGTCCCTGGGGCAAACGATTCGACCGGGCCACAGCGTCGCCCTGACGGCCGGCTCCCGCGGCATCACGTCGGTAGCGCGCATCCTCAAGTGTGTTGCCGACCATCTGACGCGCCTCGGGGCCAGGCCGTTCGTGATTCCGGCGATGGGGAGCCACGGGGGCGGCACCGCCGAGGGGCAGCTCAGGATCCTTCACGATTACGGCATCACGGAGGAGGCGCTCGGGGTCCCCGTCCGCGCCTCGATGGACGTCGTCCGCCTGGGGACGACGCCCGAGGGGTTTCCCGTCCTGCTGGACCGCCACGCCTCGGAGGCGGACCACATCGGGGTCATCGGGCGGGTCAAGCCGCATACCGCCTTTCACGGACCGATCGAGAGCGGCCTGCTCAAGATGATGATGATCGGCCTGGGCAAGCACGCGGGGGCGCTGGAGTACCACCGCATCCTGCTCGAACAGCCCTACGACCTGGTCGTCCGCTCGGTCGGGAGGCTGATGCTCGAGAAGGCCCCGGTCGCGTTCGGCCTCGGCATCGTCGAGAACGCCCACGACGAGACGGCCCTGATCGAGGGGGTGAGGCCGGCCGACTTCGAGGCGGAGGAGGAGCGGCTGCTGATCCTTGCCAGGAAGTGGCTGGCGCGCCTGCCCTACCGGACCGCGGACCTGCTCATCATCGACGAGATCGGCAAGGACATCAGCGGCTCGGGCATGGACACCAACATCGTCGGACGCAAGCGGGCGTTTCGGGGACAGTCCTCGCAGGGCCAGCCGGCGATGCGCCTGATCTTCGCCCGCGGACTGACCGAGAAGACGCACGGCAACGCGTCGGGAATCGGCCTGGCCGACTTCACGACCACCCGCGTGATCCGGGCGATGAATTACCGCTACACCGTCATCAACTGCCTGACGGCGGGCTACCCCGAGGGGGCATTCCTGCCCGTCCAGTTCGAGACCGACCGCGAGGTCATCGACGCCGCCCTGGCCATCATCGGCACCCGGCCCCCCGAGGAGGGGCGCGTCATGCGGATTAAAAACACGCTAACCCTGGAGGAACTGGAAGTGTCCGAAGCACTGCTGGCCGAGAAGCCTGAAACCGGACAGCTTCAACCGCTGACGGAGGCCGCCCCGTACTCCTTCGACCCGGCGGGGAACCTGACGGCCCTGTGAAGAGACAGGGTGACAGGGTGATGAGGTGACAGGAGAGCGGCTGGTGGTGCAGGTGGGACCGGCGTCCCGCCCAATGGCACTTGGGTTCTCGGTCGTGTAGGCGTCAGCGTCGGTCCGGGGGCTTGCGTTGTGGAGGGCGAGGCTCCTGCCGAGCCTTCTTTAATGCGGGCCGATGAGAGGCAGGCTCGGCAGGAGCCTCGCCCTCCACAACCCGGGCCGGCTCGAAGCCCCTCACCCTGTCACCCTGTCAACCAAGCCCCGTGAGTGGAAAAGATGCTCCAGATCAACGACCAGATCGCGATTCCCGACGACGAATTCTCCTGGAGTTTCGTCCGCGCCGGCGGTCCGGGCGGCCAGAACGTCAACAAGGTGGCGTCGAAGGCCGTCCTGCGCTGGGGCCTGGAAGCCAGCCCGAGTCTGCCCGAACCGGTCAAGGCCCGCCTGAAAACGCTCCAGCGACGCCGCATCACCGTCGAGGGCGAGATGGTCATCACGGGCCAGCGCTACCGCGATCAGGAGAAGAATCGCCAGGACTGCCTCGACAAGTTGCGCAACTGGATACTCGAGGCGACCTTCGTGCCCCGGCCGCGCAAGGCGACGAAGCCGAGTCGGGCGTCGAAGGCGAGGCGGGTCGATGACAAGCGGCGACGTTCGACGACCAAGGCGACCCGCCGCACCCCTTCTGACGAATAGTCGAGCTTCAACCCTTTACCCCCTGCAAGGAGTACCTCATGTACTACTCGCCCCCAGGACTTCGGCGAGGTTACACCGGCATCGCCTTCGTGATCGGCCTGCTGGTCGGGGCGGCGGCGGCGGGCGGCACCCTCTGGTTCGTCGTCGTGCAGAAGGAACGCGCGTCACTCGAGGCGGAGCGAAAAGCGGCGGTGGCCGCGCAGCAACAGGCACTGGAAACACGCGCACGGGTTGAGAAAGCCCTCGAGAGCGCAAAGATTCAGCCGGGCGAACTCGACCCGATCCGCGACCTGTTCCCCGGAGCGGGGGGCGACAGGGGCAAGAAGCCGGCGAAGGAGATCAAGACGAAGGACGGCAAGGTCCTGACCGAGGAGGAGGTCAAGGTTCACGACCTCTGCATGGGCTTCATCGAGGACGCGGAGGCGAAGCGTCTGCTCGCGGCGTACCGCGTGACCAGCAAGGCCTATCAGACCAAAACGCCCCGGATGATGTTTGACGAGATGATCAACAAGGTGAGGTTGCTTCGCGCCTTCCAGCAGATCACCGTGGCGCGGAGTTTCCGCATCCGCCCGTCGCCGGAGGGGAAGGGCTACGACTTCGGGTACACGATCGACGGCGGCAACCTCGGGGCGGTCAGTTTTGTCCTGCTCGTCAGCAAGGGCGAGGGGGGCGAGTGGCGGATCGACGACGTCGAAATCACCGAGTCGGGCAAATAACATTCTTGCCTGGAAGCTTGACGCCGGTTCCGCGCTCAGGTATTGTCGCGCGCTAGGCTCGCAACTCCTGTCTTCGGGTAAATCGTCATGGCAGACCCGCACACGCTCGCAAAGTCAGCCGGCTCCCAGTCCGAGTCGCGCAAGCTCGCCGACCTGCGTGCGCTGCTGGACGTGTCGCGCCAGCTGGGCGGGGGAGACGACCTGCTGACCCTCCTGCACACGATCGAAACCGCCGCCCTGCAGGTCCTCGACTGCGAGCGGGTCAGCATCTTCCTTCACGACGCCGAGGCTGACGAGCTTTACAGCAGCGTGGCGACCGGCCAGGACGGCATCCGCTTCCCGGCCAGCCGCGGGATCGCCGGCGAGGCGTTCCGCAAGCAGGCACCCGTCAACGTCCCCGACGCCTACGCCGACCCGCGCTTCAATCCCGAGGTGGATCGCCGGACCGGATTCCTGACCAGGAGCCTGCTCACCACACCCCTTTTGGGGGTTGACCAGCGGCCCGTGGGGGTCATTCAGGTCCTGAACAAGCGGGGCGGGCCGTTCGGCGGCTGGGACGAGGAGCTGGTGCGCTCCCTCGGGGCACAGGCCGGCGTCGCCCTGCAGCGCCAGATGCTCATGGAAGAGTACCTCAAAAAGCAGCGGCTGCAGGAAGACCTCCGCATCGCCCACGACATCCAGCAGCGTCTGCTCCCGCGGCGAGCCCCGAGGCTGCACGGCTACGACATTGCCGGCTGGAACCAGCCCACCGACGAGACGGGCGGCGACGTGTACGACTTCCAGGTCCTGATGTCGAACGCCCTCGCCGTCACCATCGCGGACGTGACCGGGCACGGCGTCGGCCCCGCCCTGATCGCCGCCGAGTTCCGCGCCTTCCTCCGGGCCTCCCTGTCGCTGACGCAGAACCTCGAACGTGTGCTCGCCCTGGTCAACGACCTGCTCAACGACGACCTGCCCGACGACCGCTTCGTCACCGCCTTCGTCGGACTGCTCGAGGCGGAAGAACACCGGTTCTCGTACATCTCGGCCGGCCAGGGGCCGCTCTTTCACTTCATGCGTTCCACCGGCGAGGTCCGCGAACTGCCGACCAGCGGCCTGCCCCTCGGCGTCCTCCCCGGACGCAACTACGAACTGTCCCGCCCCGCGACCGTGGAGCCGGGCGACATGCTGCTGCTCATCACCGACGGCTTCGTCGAGTGGCCCGACCCCGACCAGCACCGCTTCGGCAACGAGAACGTCCGCGCGCTGTTGCGGCGGCATCACGGCCTCTCTGCCGTGGATTTCATCCAAACCCTCTACCACGCGGCGCGAGAATTCGCGGACGGCGAGCCGCAGCAGGACGACCTGACGGCCGTGGTCATCCGCCGTCTCGGGTAGGCGGGGCACGCGGACGGCGTCGCGCGCGATTGGGGCTGGCGGCGCTGGCTTGAAGGGGTCAAGACTTGCTCGCGACGGCCCGAAGCATGGCCGCCGCCGACTCTCGGCCGAAGCGCTTCTGGACCCGGCGCAGGTACGGCCGCCCGAGGTGGGCCAGGATCTGCTGGGGGCGGGAGAATGCCAGGATGTCGTACCACACGCCACCATCCTGCTCCCGCTCGATCAGGAACCGCTCCTCTCCGGTCCCGGCGTGGTCGGGCAGCGTGCCGTAGGCGAACCCGAAGCGGTCTACCTCGTCCACGACGGTCACGATGCGGCAGGCGTTTAGCCACCAGAACCCGAGGGACCGGGCCAGGATTCCCACGACCTGGCCGACCCTGATCGGCGTGTCCGGAGGGACCGCCTCCACCCAGCCCAGCCGAAACTCCTCCCAGCGTCCCAGGGCGTGCTTCGCCGCGTGGAAGACGCCATCCGCTTCGCCCAGCCTGACCCGCGTGTGGTTGACGCGGTAGCCGGGCGGAGGCACTCCGGCGGTGGCCCCGACCGCCGAATAGGTCAGGTCCAGCCGCGACTGTATTGCCAGGAAGTCGCCGATCTTTTCGGAGGAAGGCCTGCGGAGCAGGAGCATCGTGGTCCTCGTCGGGCGACGGGCGGTGCGTGAGGCCCGCCCTGTCTAGAATAGCCGTGTCGGGGAATCAACCGCCGAAACTCCCGCACCGCTAACCTGTCCTGGAGGATTATTAGATGAACCCGACCGCCGGCGACCCGGCCCGACCGGTCATCCTCCTCACGGGCAGCAGCGGCTACGTCGGCGGCCGACTGCTTCCCCTGCTCGAACGGCAGTCTGTGGACCTGAGGTGCCTGGCCCGAAGCCCGGACAGGATGCGGCGCGTCGCCGGGGACAGCACGCAGATCGTCAGGGGCGATGTCCTCGACCCTGCTTCGCTGGACGCGGCCCTGCAAGGCGTCCACACGGCTTATTACCTCGTCCACCTGATGTCCGGCTCGAAGGACTTCGAGAAACAGGACCGGCAGGCGGCGACCCACTTCGCGGGGGCCGCCAACAAGGCCGGGGTGCGGCGGATCATCTACCTGGGCGGGCTGGGCGACGATGCCGACCCGAAGCTCTCGCCGCACCTGCGCAGCCGTCACGAGGTCGGCAAGATTCTCCGGGACACCGGCGTGGAAACGGTCGAGTTCCGCGCGTCCCTGGTGATCGGCACGGGCAGCCTGTCCTTCGATCTGGTGAAGACGCTGACCGACCGGCTGCCGGTCATGCTCTGCCCCCGCTGGCTCAACACGCCGACCCAGCCCGTGGCCGTGGACGACGTGCTGGCCTACCTGCTGGCGGCCAAGGACCTGCCGCCGGGCGAGAGCCGCGTCTTCGAGATCGGCAGCCCGGACGTCACCACCTACGGCGGCATGATCCGGGAGTACGCCCGGCAGAAGGGATTGCGGCGCTGGCTGATTTCCGTGCCCGTCCTGACGCCGTACCTGTCGAGCCTGTGGCTGGCGCTGGTGACGCCCGCCGCGTTCGAGGTCGGCCGGCACCTGATCGAGGGGCTGAAGAACCCGACGGTGGTTCAGGACACCGCGGCGCTGGAGGTGTTTCCAATTCGTCCGATGGGGATTCGAGAGGCGATCCAGAAGGCACTTGTCAGCACGAAAGAGTGAACCTCCAGGTCGGTGCCCGCTCGGAAATGGGGACCGCCCGTGGTATCATCGTCCGGGAAGGGGCGGGATGCGAATCGCCGAGAGCACGGCTTCTTCCGGGGATCGCGCGAGCTTCGATCTGAACGTGTTCCTGTCCCGCCCGCTGGACGCACACATTGCATCGCAATTTCGGTCAGTTGTCGCTGCGCGGGAGGAGGTTTGGTCGCGATGGCTTACTGTACTGCATGCGGCCGGGAACTCGGGCCGGGGGCGCGGTGGTGTCCCGACTGTGGGACGCCTCGCGGACGCACCGTGCGCTGTCACTCGTGCGGCAATGAGTTTCCCAGGAACCTCGGCAAGTGCCACCGGTGCGGGGCGACCGGGGCGGCGGCCTACGGGCCGAAGTACACGTGGGGAGCCGTCATCGCGGTGCTGGTTCTCATGCTGGCCTTCGTGGGGCTGTGCCTGTTCGGCTGGTATCAGCACACCAGGCAAGTCGAAGAACAGAAACACTGGTTCGAAGAGCTGAAGCGCGAGAATGAGTCGTGGCGGAGACAACACGGCTTCGACCGTCAGTAATCGCGAGGAAGCCGGGACACACCGGTGATCGAACCCCCAGAACTCCCCGGTTTCTTCTTCCAGTCAGGAGGATGATCATGAAACGTCTTTCGCTCTTCGTCCTGTGTGCTTCGTTGACACTGCTCGCCGTCGGGAGCCTGACGGGGGACGACCCGAAGGAGGCCGGGCGCTGTTTCGCCTCCCCACTTGAGGCCAGCAAATCCCCGCCGGAGAAGCTCGCCTACGTCGTCGCCACCTACGCGGGCACCAAACGAGACAAACCGGATTACCTGGCCGTCATCGACACCGACCCAACGTCGAAGACCTACTCGCAGGTGGTCCATCGCCTGAAGATGCCTTACGTCGGCGACGAGCTGCACCACTTCGGCTGGAACGCCTGCGCGAGCTGCTACGGCAAGCGCGACCGGCGCTTCCTCATCATCCCCGGCCTGGCCTCCAGCCGTATTTACGTCGTCGATACCGCCGACCCCCGCAGGCCGACGTTGCACAAGACCATCGAGCCGAAGGAGGTGATCGGCAAGGCCAAACTGACCGGCCCGCACACCGTCCACTGCCTGCCCGACGGGCGCATCATGATCTCCATGCTCGGCAACGAGAAGGGAGAAGCTCCGGGCGGTTTCCTGATGCTCAACGACAGGTTCGAGGTCGAGGGAAGCTGGGAAGCAAGCCGCAAAGGGATGAACTTCAACTACGACTTCTGGTACCAGCCGCGGCACAACGTGATGGTCAGCAGCGAGTGGGGTGCCCTCAACACGGTCAGCGCAGGCTTCAAACTGGAAGACGTCAAGGCGGGCAAGTACGGCCATCACCTCCAGTTCTGGGACTGGAAGAACAAACGCATCGCCCAGACCATCGACCTGGGCGACACCGGTAGGATCCCGCTGGAAGTACGCTTCCATCACGACCCGAAGAGTACGCACGGCTTCGTCGGGGCGGCCCTGTCCAGCACCGTCTGGCACTGGTACAAGGAGGGCGAGAAGTGGAAGGCGGACAGGGTGATCGAGGTGCCCGCCCAGGAGGTCAAGGGCTGGGACTTCCCGGTCCCGGGCCTGATCACGGACGTGGTCCTCTCGATGGACGACCGCTGGCTCTACTTCTCCGACTGGCTTCACGGCGACATCCGCCAGTACGACGTGAGCAACCCGGCCAAGCCCAGACTCACCGCACAGGTGTGGCTCGGCGGAGTGCTCGGCAAGTCGTCCGAGGTGGGCGGCAAGAAACCTGCGGGCGGCCCGCAGATGCTGCAAATCAGCCTCGACGGCAAGAGGCTGTACGTGACCAACTCCCTGTTCAGCCCCTGGGACAACCAGTTCTATCCCGCGATTGGCAAGAGCGGCTCGTACCTGCTCCAGATCGATTGCAACACGGACAGAGGCGGGATGGCCGTGAACCAGAAGTTCGGCGTCGATTTCGGCAAGGAGCCGGACGGCCCGGTGCGTGCCCACGAGATCCGTTTCCCGTCCGGGGATTCGACCTCGGACATCTGGCAGTGACGGAGGGTGAGCTACTTTTCCTGCCAGTTCCGGACCCTTCAGAGGTGACGCGAGCCAAGGCAAGTTCGGCACGTCGGTTGGTGGCGAAGAGCTGATCCGAGTACCCAGACAACAGGTGTCGTCGTGTCAAGCCGTAATTGTCCCCGCTGTCACGCGTTGATCTCCCAGGCAGATCTTGAGTGGCAATCTTGCCCGTCTTGCGGAGCTGACCTGGGGGAGATCGCGGGAACTCCCGGTCGTTTGCAAAAGCCCGGCGCGGGAGCGCGGAACCCGCCTCTCATTTCCTGCCCCCGATGTGGGCGGGCTTCCGACAGCATCAAGTGTTACCGCATGGGAGTACTCCTCTTCCTCGGGATTGCCGCAATGAGCTGGGCAAAAGATGAAATCGCTTGTCCGCCTTGCATCCGACGGAGGATCGCCAGGTTTTGCCTGGTGAACGTGCCGACCTTCAACTTCTTTTGGCCCGTCATCATTCTGCCCTGGAGCATCATTCTGTTGTTGCGGTCCTTTACAAAGGGGCATTCCCGGAAGGTTGTCGATTTACTCCGGTAGCTGAACCCGGCCCCCCACGCCCGCTCTGGTTCTTCCGCCCACGGCCACGGATCAGGACTGACTTTCCCCTTCAAGGTCAAACCCGTGCATGCAGCGCAGGTGCTCGTGTTCGAGGCGGACAACCGCCTCACCCAGATTCTGGAAGAGGCCGCGGGCAAGAACCGCTGGCTGCTGCGGCACCCGCGCGCCCTGAAGGAGTGCCTCGAAATGCTCGGGCCCGGCTCGCCGTCCGTCCTCGTCGTCCGGCTGGGGAGGAATGTCGAGGAGGAGTTGAACCTGGTGTCGGAGGTGGCCCACCTGCACCCCGACGCCGGCCTGGTGGTGGCGGCCGACGAGACGCACGCCCCGCTGGCCGGGCTGGCCTGGGACCTGGGGGCGGACTACGTCCTGATCCTGCCCCAGCCGCGCGAGCTGGTCACGGAGATCGTCGGCGGCCTCCTGAATGTCCCCTGCGGGATTGAGGCGAAGTGATGGCGCGCGACCTGCCCCTGCTGGACGAACGGCTCTGCACCGGCTGCGGCGACTGCGTCCTGGTCTGCCCGACGCGGTGCCTGGCGATGCGGGACGGCCGGCCCTTGCTGGCGAGGCCGCTGGACTGCGTGAGTTGCGGGCTGTGCGTCCTGGTCTGTCCGACAGAGGCCCTGAAAATGAGCGAGGGCGACGCCCCCGGATGACTCCGGGCCGTCGCCCTCACCTGCTTTCGAGGCGTGTTACCGGCTGGCGGTGGGCTGGCCGTTCGAGGCCTTGACGATTTCCGTCTCGCTGAACTTGGTGCTGACTTCCTTGCCGGGCTCGAGGATGAGCTTGCGCGTCTCGGTGTGGGTGACGCCTTCGCGGGCGACCTCGACCTTGATCTCGTAGTAGTACTTCTGGCCCTTCTCGAGCGCCGGGGTGGTGAAGACCCGCCTGGCGTCGGTGGCCTTCATGAGCTGGTCGTCGATGTAGAGCTTGGCGTCGGCGGGGACTTCGACGACGATGCGGGCGCGGGTGGCGTCCGGGGTACTCTGCTGTCCGGGGAGGCTGCCGGTGGCGGGGGGCATGCCCGGGCCGACCGGGGCACCCGTCTCGGGGGTCATGGGGACGTAAGGCGTGGTCCCGAAGCAGCCGTAGCAGCCCCAGCAACTCCAGTTGGTGTAAGGCCCGGTCGAGATGCAGCCGTAGCCGGAGCAGCAGCCGTAACCGGAACTGTAGCAGGAGCCGTAACCGTAACAGGAACTGGAGCCGTAGCAGGAACTGTAGCAGGATCCGTAGCACGCGCTGTAGGACGCGTAATACGGGCTGGGGCACCAGGCTCCGTGTCCGGCGTAGCTGGCGCTGTAGCAGCCGTAGCCGTAGCAGCCGTAACAGCCGCCACAACTGTGGTTGTGGAATCCGAAGTCCGTCACCTCACCGCCCGTCGCGAGCGCCGCCATCACCACTATTCCGTACATGCGAGTCACCTCCCCGGTTCAGTCGGTGGAAGAGGTGCGGACGAGCCAATCGCCTCCCCCCTTCCGTGAATTGACTGCCGGCAGAATGGGCAGTCTGGGGTAAATGGTAGACGTGCGGTAAATATCCGTCAATCAAGTTCCTGCAAAAGTCGGGTCGTCACAGCCTACCTCGCCCTTATAACCGGACCTGACGCGGGAGCGGACCGGAGCGCCGCAGGACGTACCCGCGTGCGTTGTTTATGATGACGGGTGGACGCCCTCGGCTGGCCCGGGGGACTCATCGCCCACTCTCACCCGAGGACGGACCATGGCTCTCATGTGGACGCGACGGCAGGCGCTGGCGGGAGGCCTTGCCCTGAGTCTCGGCCTGCCCGCGCGGGAAGCGGCGGAGGACAAACTGGACACGATCGACGGCAAGGTGCGTCCGCTGGCCGACCTCGTCAGGCAGGCGGGGTCGAAACTCGACGCCGACGCCGCCCCGGTCTGGCTGGCGCTGGTCACCGACGCGGGCAAGGTTTATCCGCTGGTCAAGGACGACGGCGCGAGGATGTTCTACCTCGACAGGGCGTTACTGAACCGGCCGATGCGTCTGACGGGCCGCTTCCTGCCGGGCAGCCAGATCCTCCAGGTGCGTGAGGTCCGCAGCCTGCACGGGGGCAAGCCGTTTGATGTGTATTACTGGTGCGACGTCTGCTCGATCCGCCGCAACGAAAAGCACGCCTGCGAGTGCTGCGGCGGCCCCATGCGCCTGCGCGAGGAGCCGCTGAAGTAAGGCGGCGAGGACCGCGACATTTCCCCCGGGAATCTCTTCGGTCGGCGTCGGTCGCGTGCCAGTATCGCTCCGCATCGCCCTCGTCCGGGAGCCCCGTCATGCCGCCGACCCCCGGAGCGTCCCGCCGTCGATTTCCCCGGATTCAGAACCCCACCCGCCCCGTCTGCGGGTTCCTGGAGTCAGTGGCAGCTCTTCCCCCGATCCCCGTCGTTCCGCCGCTTGTCGCCGAGAAGGCGGGGTCGGTATGAGTTGCTCGGCGAGATCGGCCGCGGCGGCATGGGAGCGGTGTACCGGGGTCGTGATCCCGAGCTGGGCCGCAACCTCGCCCTTAAAGTGATACTCGAAGCGGCGGCCCACCGGCCCGAGGAGGCGCGAACGCGGGTACGCAGGAGGCGAGATGCGATCTGATACCAGCAGCAAGCTGCCTGCTTCCCCAGATCCCATTTGAAGCCTCAGCCCGCGCAGCGGCAGTACTTCAGACCGGATGGTTTCTTTTGCTCTCGGGTCAGCCGGACGTTCTCGAAAGCCAGGACAGGCGCGTTCATTCCGGGCCGTTCGCCTTGCTCGCGCCGGTGTCAGGCCGTCACCTCGTCGCGTCCCACCACCGTCGCCTTGAGGAAGTCGCGATTCATGCGGGCGATGAACTGCACGCTGATCGTCTTCGGGCAGGCGGCCTCGCACTCGTAGTGGTTCGAGCAGTTGCCAAACCCCTCGGCGTCCATGCTGTCCACCATCCTCCGGACGCGCGAGCTGCGTTCGGCCTGGCCCTGGGGCAGCAGGCCCAGGTGCGACACCTTGGCGGCGACGAAGAGCATGGCCGAGGCGTTCGGGCACGCCGCCACGCAGGCCCCGCAACTGATGCAGGCGGCGGCGTCCATCGCCCTCTCGGCCTCCGGCTTCGGCACCGGGATAGCGTTGCCGTCGGGGGCACACCCCGTCGTCGCCGAGATGAAGCCGCCCGACTGGACGATGCGGTCGAAGGAATTGCGGTTCACGACCAGGTCCTTGACGACGGGGAAGGAGCGGGCCCGGAACGGCTCGACCCAGATCTCGTCGCCGTCGTTGAAGACACGCATGTAGGTCTGGCAGGTCGTCGCGCCGCGCTGCGGGCCGTGCGGCTTGCCGTTGATCACCAGACAGCAGGAGCCGCAGATGCCTTCGCGGCAGTCGTACTCGAAGGCGATCGGCTCCTGGCCGTCCGCGATCAGGCGCTCGTTGAGGACGTCGAGCATCTCCAGGAACGACATGTCCGGGTGGACGTCGTTCATCGGGTAGGCGACCATGCCGCCGGGGTCGGCCGCGTTCTTCTGTCTCCAGACGTGGAGAGTGACCTTCATTACTTGTAGCTCCTCTTCGACGGCTTCACGACCGTGTATTCGAGTGGCTCGACGTTCCGCACCGGCTCCACGTTGTCGCCCTTGTATTCCCAGCACGCGGCGTGGGTGAAGTGCTCGTCGTCGCGGCGGGCCTCGCCGTCCTCCTCCTGGAACTCCTCGCGGAAGTGCCCGCCACAGGACTCCCGCCGCGTCAGGGCGTCGAGGCAGAGCAGCTCGCCGAACTCGAGGTAGTCGGCCACGCGGCCGGAGTACTCCAGCGCCTGGTTCAGGTCGTTCGCGGTGCCGGGGACGGAGACGTTCTTCCAGAACTCCTCGCGCAGCGGCGGGATCTCGCGGAGGGCTTCCTTCAGGCTCTCCTCGGTTCGGGCCATCCCGCACTTTTCCCAGAGGATGTTGCCGAGCTTGTGGTGGAAGTCGGCCGCCGAGCGCTTACCCTTGACCGCGAGCAGGCGATCGACGCGGGCCTTCGTCTCGCCCTCGGTCTTCTTGCACTCGGGGTGGTCGATCGGCAGCTTGTCGGGTTTGACGCCCGCCAGGAAACTGCCGATGGTGTACGGGAGGATGAAGTAGCCGTCGGCCAGCCCCTGCATGAGGGCGCTGGCCCCCAGGCGGTTGGCCCCGTGGTCGGAGAAATTCGCCTCGCCGATGACGAACAGGCCGGGCAGGTTGCTCATCAGCTCGTAATTGACCCAGAGCCCGCCCATGGTGTAGTGCAGGGCGGGGTAGATGCGCATCGGCACCTGGTAGGGGTTCTCGGCGGTGATCTCGTGGTACATGTCGAAGAGGTTGCCGTACTTCTCCCGGACCGTCTTCTCGCCCAGGCGTTTGATGGCGTCGGCGAAGTCGAGGTAGACCCCGCGGCCGCCCTCGCCGACGCCGCGGCCCTCGTCGCAGACGCGCTTGGCGGCCCGGGACGAGATGTCGCGGGGGGCGAGGTTGCCGAAACTCGGGTACATGCGTTCGAGGTAGTAGTCGCGCTCGGCGTCGGGGATCTGGGCCGGCGGGCGGTTGTCGCCCTGCTTTTTGGGTGCCCAGATGCGTCCGTCGTTGCGCAGCGACTCCGACATCAGCGTCAGCTTTTTCTGGTAGTCGCCGTGGACGGGGATGCAGGTCGGGTGAATCTGGGTGTAGCACGGGTTGGCGAAGGTCGCCCCGCGCTTGTAGGCCCGGTAGGTGGCCGAGACGTTACACCCGGAGGCATTGGTCGAGAGGTAGTAGACGTTCGAGTAGCCGCCCGTCGCCAACACGACGGCGTCGGCGGTGTGGGTGCGGATCGCCCCCGTGAGCAGGTCGCGGACGACGATGCCCCGGGCCCGGCCGTCGGCGACGACGAGGTCGAGCATCTCGGTCCGGGGGTGTAACTTGACGCGGCCCATGCCGACCTGCCGGGACAGTGCGGAGTAGGCCCCGATGAGGAGCTGCTGGCCGGTCTGCCCGCGGCAGTAGAACGTGCGCGACACCTGGGCCCCGCCGAAGCTGCGGTTGGCGAGCTGGCCGGCGTACTCCCGGGCGAAGGGGACGCCCTGGGCCACGCACTGGTCGATGATGTGGACGCTGACCTGGGCCAGGCGGTAGACGTTCGACTCGCGGGCGCGGAAGTCACCCCCCTTGAGGGTGTCGTAAAAGAGCCGGTAGACGCTGTCGCCGTCGTTCTGGTAGTTCTTGGCGGCGTTGATGCCGCCCTGGGCGGCGATGCTGTGGGCGCGCCGGGCGCTGTCCTGAAAACAGAAGCTTTCGACGTTGTAGCCCAGTTCGGCGAGGGTCGCGGCGGCGGCCCCCCCGGCGAGGCCGGTGCCGACGACGATGATCGAGTACTTGCGTTTGTTGGCGGGGTTGACCAGCTTCACGTTGTCGCGGTAGCGGTCCCACTTCTCCGCGAGGGGGCCGTCGGGAACCTTGGAGTCAAGCTGCATCACTGTCTCCGCTGCTTACTTGATCAGGCCGAGGAGGACTGCCAGGGGGATGGACACGTTGCCGACCACGACGACGACCGCGACGACGAAGCCGACCCGGTTGTAAATGCCGTTGTAGCGCGGGTGGTTCAGGCCGAACGTCTGGAACATGCTGCTGCCGGCGTGGTACAGGTGCATCCCCAGGAAGACCTGGGCTACCAGGTAGCTCGCGGAAACCAGGGGGTTCTTGAACCCGGCGACGACCATGCCGTAAACGTCGTGGCGGTCGTAACCCTTGCTCGAATCGATCAGGGTAAAGTTATCGTGCTGCACCACGCCCAGGGTGAAGTGCAGAAGGTGGTAGACCACGAAGGCGAGGATGACCAGGCCGCTGAGCCACATGGTCTTGGCGGCGGCGTTGGTCTCGAGCGTCTTGCGGCCGTACTGGTAGCCGACCGGCCGGGCGGCGACGTTGGCCCGCCACAACTTCAGGGCCACGAGGAAGTGCACGACGAAGAGCGCGAGTAAACAAAAGCGGGCGAACCAGAGGAGTCCGCCCGTCGCCTTGAGTAACTCGGCGTAGCCGTTGAGCTTGTCGCGCCCGAGGAAGATCTGAAGGTTGCCCAGCATGTGGACGATCACGAAGCCCATCAGGCCGATGCCCGTGAACGCCACTATCGTCTTGCTGCCGATCGACGAGGAGAAGAGCCGCCCGAGACCTTTCATCCGACCCTCCCTGCTTCCCGCGTGCCGTCACGGCGTGGAAGTAGTTGCTCTATTACCATGATAAGCGCGAAGTCGTGGAAAAGGCAAAGGAAGGGGATCGACTTCTGCCGCCGGCGTGTAACGAGGATGTTGTAGTTCGGCCCGCGCGGCTGTCCAGCCCCCGCCAGACTCTCAGGTGCGGTAAAGCCTCTTCTCGGCGACATAGCACTCCACCGCGCGCGGCACCAGATAGCGGATGCTGCGCCCGTCGCCGATGCGCCTTCGGAGGTCGCTGCTCGAGATGTCGATCAGCGGGGGCATGGGGACGTACTGCACGCGCAGTTCGACCTCGGGCGGAAGCCGGAGCGCCTCGCGCAACTCGGGCAAGGGCGTCATCGGGTAGTTGGCCCGCATCATCACCATCAGTGAGGCGCTGGCGACGATGCGCCGGGGTTCGTACCACCTGGGCATGTCGTTGAGCGCGTCGGAGCCGATCAGCAGACAGAACTCGGTGGCGGGGTGGCGGCGGTTCAATTCCTCCAGCGTGTCCGCGGTGTAGGACAGGCCGGGACGCTCGTTCTCGATCGGCTCGACGCGGAAGGCGGGGTACCCGGCGATGGCCAGCTCGATCATCTCGACCCGCTGGTCGAAACGTGCCACGAAATGGTCCTGCTTGTGGGGCGGGTTGCCGGCGGGGACAAACCAGACCTCGTCGAGCCGCCCCGTCTCGCGACACTGCTCGGCCAGGATCAGGTGGCCGATGTGGACCGGGTCGAAGGTGCCGCCGAAGACGCCGACGCGGCGGCGTGCAGGAATTGCCATGTGCGAGTTCTCCGACGGTCGGGCGTTTCCCGGACCGAGACTGGGGGACTGGCGGGACGCCGGCCCCGCCCCCCAAACAGGACCGACGCCGCGCTCAGCCCCGCTCTTCCACTCTCAAGAGCGCGCTGTCCTGCCACGCCGAGGCGGCCTCGACGGGTTCGACGTGGATCGTAACCTCCAGCACGCCCGCCTCGTGTTCCATGGCCGACTCGATGCGGTCGGCCACCTCGTGGGCCGCGGCGACCGTCATTTCGCCCGGCACGAGCAGGTGGAAGTCGGCGAAGGACCGCGCGCCGGCTTTCCGCGTTCGGAGGGCGTGAAAGGTCATGCCTGCTCCCAGGTGCCGGCCGATCACCTCACGCAGCCGTTTGACCTCGTCCTCGGGTAAGGCGCGGTCCATCAGCCCGTCGAACGAGCGGCGGACCAGGTGCCAGGCGGTGAAAATGATATGGAGGGCGACCGCGAGGGCGACGACCGGGTCGAGCCAGTTCAGGCCGGTCAGCCGGACGACCAGCAGTCCGGCCAGTACGCCGGCGGAGGTCCAGACGTCGGTCATCAGGTGCTGGCCGTCTGCCTCCAGCACAATGGAGTTGCACTCGCGACCGACGCGGAGGAGAATCCGCGCGACCGCCAGGTTGATGAGCGCCGCCGCCAGCGACAGCGCCAGGCCGATCTCGAGGTCGTGCGGTCTTGCCCCGGCGACGAGTCGGTCGAGGGCCGACCAGCCGATGGCCAGCGCCGCCACGAAGATCAGCGTCCCTTCGAGGCCGCTCGAAAAGTACTCGATCTTCTCGTGGCCGTAGGTGTGATCCCGGTCCACAGGGCGGGAAGAGTAGACCAGGGCAAAGTAGGCGACGAGGGCGGCCGCCAGATTCACCAGCGATTCGGCCGCGTCACTCAGCAGGCCGACGGAACCTGTCAGCCACCACGCGGACCCCTTGAGGGCCATCGTGAGGAGGGCCGCCGCAATCGACAGGAGTACTGGCAGGCGCAGGCGGTTGTCGTTCATCAGGGTCGGTGCCGGGCGAGCGTCGGGACTAGCCAGGCGGCTGGCCTCGAACAGGGGGCGACAGCTTCTCCGCCCCCTCTGTTCTACCGGAACAGCTTCCCGAAGCCCACGCGCACTTCCTTCGTGTCGGCGGCCTTGACGATCGCCGCCCCGCCGCGTTCGAGCAGGCTCCGCTCCAGGGACGGGCGGATGCGGTGCATCAGGCTCTTGCCGGCGTCGCCCAGCCACTCGGCCATCTCGCCGCCGATGCCGTTGACGTGTTCGGCGACGAAGTTGTCATACCCCAGGGTCGCGGACAGGACGCGGACCCGAAACACCAGTTCGGGCAGACGGGAGCCCTTCGCGACCTCCAGGCGAGTGGTGACCTCGCACTGCAGGACCGCGGCCACGCGCATTCGCGCCCGCAGACTGCCCGACCAGAGGCGGACGCCCGAGCGCCAGTTCTGCTGTTCCGCCTCGAGGCGGCAGTCGAAGCCGATGACGGCCGTGAAGGTTCGCGTGTCCGGCCTCACCTGGCGCACGTCGCGAATGTCGAAGCCCAGCGTCTGACGCGGGTTCAGGGTCGTCACCTTGTAGCGCCGCCAGACGCCGTGATTCTTGTGGGCCTTCTGCCCCTGCGGCAGGATCCGGTTGCCCTTCCACTCGATGCCGCGCGTCACCAGTTTGTACTTGCCCCAGTCCCTGTCATTCTCGATGAGAGGGGAGGGCAGATGCTCGGCCAGGTAGCCGCGCAGGTTGCGTGCGAGCGCCTGGGTCTGTGCGAGTTCGGCCGGGGTTTGGGCCCGCACCTGGCCAACCAGAGTCAGGGCTATCAATAGCGTCCACCTCATTCACAATTCCTCCGTTCCGTGCCTCACCCCGGCAAGTTTACCCGGGCGGAACCGCCCTGTGCTGGCCCGGGCCGGAATCGACCCACTGGCCTGTCCCGGCAGCCCCCCTCACCCGCACAGCTTGCCTCGGCGGCTGCTCCTGGACCGGCGTGATCGTTCGCAATCCTTGCAGTCAAGACGACTTTTCGGACGATGATGGTTCTGCGGGTTACACCGAGGTCATCCAGGGGAGGACGACGTATGAGACGCCGGGCGCGACGCCTGTTGGGCTGGGGACTGCTTGGGGTGAGCCTGGCCGGGGGCGTGGGGTGTACCTGCCACCTGACCGCCCCGCCGCCGGTTTCGCTCGACCTCGCCGAGGCGTGCAGCTGCGTCTCGATCAAGGGACGCAGGCACGTCCACCTGTTCTTCGTCCAGGGCCCCGACCCGATCGACGTCGGCGGACTCAAGACGATGAAGGAGCAGATGCAAGCCCTGGGCTTCCCGCAAGCCTGGTACGCCCCCAGTTTTTGCCTGACCACCCTCAAGAAAGAAATCGCCGCACTCAATGACGGCTGCGACAAGCGGATCGTCATCGTCGGATACGGCCTCGGTGTCAAGTCGGCCTGGGATCTGGCCTCGGCCGCCGGGATCGACGGCATTCACGTCGATTTGTTCGTCTGCATCGGTCAGGACGCGCCGCGGCCCGAGAACGTCTCCCGCAAGTTGACGATCTTGACGGCGGCCGGATGTGAGCCTGCCGAGGAGGAGCATTCCGCGGAAGCCGTCCGCCGGATCGACGCGAGTCTGCTGTCGCTCCCCGCGCACCCCGAGACGCTGGAGCTGCTGGGGACCGAACTGCTGGGCCTGGCGGGCAGCATCCCCGCGGTGGAAGACCTGCCTCAGCCCTTTCATCACGAGGGCGAGCCGACGCCCCGCCCCCCGGTCATGCCTCCGGCCACGGCCAGCCGCGACGAGTGGGACTTCCTCCGCCCTGCCTCCGTGGAGAAATACTCCCTGAGGCCGCCCGGGACCCTCCCCGGAGAAAAAAAAGATTTGCCACAACCTCCCAGGAAACAATCAGATAAGTTGACCTCGAAATAAATTTCACCAATTTTTCGTGTCCGCTCTTGATCGGAAGGGTGTTGTGGCTATTATTTGAAGTGGAGTGAGCAATCACTTCAACGACTGATGGGCCGAGAGAAAACGAGATTCTTAACTGAATGGGCGACGGTTAAGGATTTCACTCTCTCGGCCCACTTTTTCTTTGCGCTCTCCTCATCTCGACAATCGACCACAATGAAGCTCAAACAGACGCCGGAAGATTTCCGGGTCGAAGAATGCACGGACGTCACCCCCGGCGACAACGGCTCGTTCGCATTCTACAGCCTGGCCAAACAGAACTGGACGACGCCCGACGCCCTGAGGGTCGTACGCGAACGCTGGAAAATCGAGCCGCGGCGTGTTTCCTTCGGCGGCCTCAAGGACCGCCACGCCGACACGACGCAGTTCCTGACCATCGAGCACGGCCCGCGCCGCAATCTTGCCCAGCAGGGCCTGGCCGTCACCTATCTGGGGCAGTTTGCCCGGCCGTACACTTCGCACGACATCCGCGCCAACCGCTTCGTCCTCGTCCTGCGCGACCTGAAGTCGGACGAGGCCGACGCCGCACTGGCGGCTCTGGAATCGGTTCGCCTCAACGGCGTGCCGAACTATTTCGACGACCAGCGGTTCGGCTCCGTCAGCGGGGGCGGCGAGTTCGTGGCCAAACTGATGGTCCTGGGCCGCTTCGAGGACGCGCTCAAGGAAGCGTTGACTGCCCCCTACGACTTCGACCGCCTCCCCCAGAAGCGCGAGAAGGCGACCCTCCTGGCCCACTGGGGTGACTGGCCCGCGTGCAGGAAAAATCTGGGGCGCGGCCACGCCCACACGCTGGCCGAGTACCTCTGCCACCGCCCGGGAGATTTCCGCGGGGCCCTGGAACGCCTCCGGCCCGAACTCCGCGGGCTTTACCTGGCGGCGTACCAGAGTGAACTCTGGAACCGGATGCTCGCCCTGCTGCTCCGCCGCGTGGTCCGGCCGGAACAGTTGATCGAGGTCACGAGTCGCCGCGGCCCGGTCCCGTTCCCTCGAGAGCTTGACGAGGAGCAACGCCGGACGCTGGGCACGACGACTCTCCCGCTCCCGTCCGCGAGGCTGAAGCCCGCCGAGGGCGACCCGCACGCCGAGCTGATCGCGGGCGTTCTGGCCGGGGAAGGCTTTTCTCTGGAGCAGATGAAAGTGCGCGGCTCGCGGGACCTGTTTTTCTCTCGCGGGGACCGGCCTGCCCTCTGCCTCCCGCGCGACCTGAGGGGCGAACTGGAAGAGGACGAGCGCCACCGCGACCGGAGAAAAATCACCCTGGGTTGTGAACTGCCGCGCGGCAGCTACGCGACCCTGATCGTGAAACGCATCACCGCGGCCGCCCTGCCGCTGGCCAATCCCGAAGTGCTGCTATAATGAGATTGGAGAATCATTATCGATAAGGGAGGAGACAGACCCGTGGAACTTCAAGCGGTTCCGGTCACGCAGACGCCGGAAGACAAGTTCCGCGAATATCTCGCCAGCCGGCCCCGGCCGCAGCGCTTTACGGAACAGCAGCGCGCCCTGGTCAACTACGTCTTCAGCCAGCACGAGCACTTCGACGCCGATAGCCTGTGCGACGAGATGAGCCGCGCCGGCCTGCGCGTCAGCCGGGCGACCGTTTACCGCACCCTCACCAAGCTCGTGGACGCCGGCCTGCTCCGCTCCCTTGACGCGGGGCCGAGGAAGTACTACGAACACGACTACGGCTACCCGCAGCACGAGCACATGCAGTGTACGCTGTGCGGGGCGATGATCGAGTTTCAGGACAAGACTCTGGACCAGCTCATCCTCGACGTCTGTCGGCGGCACAACTTTCAGGCGTCGGGCCACACCTTCGTCATCCGGGGCGTCTGCGACCAGTGCAACCGAACCCGCGTGCCACGCCGGAGACTGGACCTGATCTGAAATCCCTGTTTGTTATTGTGCCCCCTTCTCGCCTCATGTCTCGCAACCGCTTGTGGGCCGCTCCTCCGTCCTTTCTCCACGGCAAGCCGCGATGAATTTGCTCGAACGCGCCGATCATGTCACCAGCCGCATCGAGGGACTGCTCGTCGGCGGAAGGTGGCTGTTCCTGGGGGGATTTGCCCTGTGGCTCGTCGGCGTGTGCGCGCTGATCTCCGGCTCCCGGCCCGCGAATTACGAGGAGCTGGACGCCGTCTACCTGTCGCGTTTCGACTCCCCCGGTGAGCTTTGGGACAACCTGCGGGCCGGAGCCGGGCCTTCGCCGCCCGCCTGCGTCGTGCTGGTCCGGATGTCGGCGGCGCTGCTGGGCGAAGGCCCGGTGGCGATCAGGCTCCCTTCGATCCTCGCCTTTGTGCTGGCCTGCGTTCTTGCCAACCGCTTCGTCGCCCGCCGCTCGACCGAACTCCTGGGCTGGGGGGCGGTATTCCTGATGGTGGGCAATCCCCTCCTGCTGTCGTTCGCCTGTCAGGCTCGCCCCGGGGCCCTCGTCGTGCTGGGGGGCACGGCGGCGCTGTGGCTGTGGCGGCCCGCCCTCGACGGGCCGAGACGTCTGGCAGCCAGCCTGGGACTGATGGCCTGTCTGACGCTGGCGGTCTGGTGCGATTATCACGCGATCCTTTTGCTGATCCCCTTTGGCCTGGGGGCGCTGGTCGTCCTGCTCCAGCGGCGAACCCTGCCCCTTCACATACTGACCCCCCTTGCCGTGCCTCTTGCGGGACTGGCCCTGCTCGCGCCCCTGCTGTCCGGTCAATTCGAACAGCCGGGGGGCGTCTGGGATCGCCTCAGCTGGCTGGACCTGGGCGCGGCTTACGGGCGACTCGTGGTGAGTGTTTGGCCCCCGGTGCTGATGGTGCTGGTCTACCAGGCGCTTGTCCGCCAGCGCTACTGGGAGCCACGCCCCTCGCAGATCGTCACCAGCGATTCGGAGTTCGTCATCCTGGCCGGGATGTTACTCCTGCCTGCCGCGGACGTTCTGCTGGCGCAAGCGACGACCGCGGTTTTCGGCCCCCGCCACGTTCTGATGGTGTTTGCCGCCGCGGCAGTCATCCTCGCGCTGCTGGCCCAGCGGCATTCCCCCCGCGCCGAATTCCCCCGTCTGCTTCTGGTGACGCTCCTGGGGGGGTGGAGCGCGGCCAGTCTTGCCGCGACGTTGTCGTCGGTCCGGAAAGACACGCAGGCGTGGCGGGAGGCCCTCGAAATGGTCGAGCGAGCCGGAGACGCCAGACTTCCCGTGGCGGTGGCCGACGGGAAAGAGTTCCTGGTGTTGCAGGCCCTGGCCGGGGGGGCGACCCAGGCGCGGCTCACCTACCCGGTCAGTTGCGAGATCCCCCTGAGTCAGGGCAAAAGCAACCGAATCGACCGGACGCTGAAGCTCCTTCGGGGGATCGAGCCGCTGCGCGTGCTGCCCTGGGATCAGTTCCGGCTACGACACCGACAATTCGTCCTGCTGGCGGGCGAGGAGGGATGGCTCCTCGAGGAGCTGCTGGCCTCGAACGCGGAGTTGACCTTGCTCGCCGAGAAGGGCACACGCCGCGTCTACCGCGTGCGCCTGCCGGCGGCATCAGGGCCACCGTAGGCGCGGCCGCCCGCCCCGACTACTTCGCCCGCCACGGCGCGCCGCGCCGGACCCACTCCTCGAGGACTCCAATTTGGGCGTCGTCGAGCCTGGCCTTTGGGGGCATGTGGAAGTCGCCCTGGTAGCGGACGGCGCGAATCAGCAGGCTCTTCTGTGGGTCGCCGGGCACAAGGGCGGGCCCGCTGACTCCGCCCCGGATCAGGTCCGCCCGGCTGGAGACGTCCAGCCCGTTGCGGGTCTGGTTCCCTCCGTGACAGCGGAGGCACTCCTTGTTCAGTAACGGCCGGACGTGGCGATCGAACAGCTCGGTGTCGCTCAACCCGGTCGGAACTTCGGCCCGCCCGGACGGCGTCAGGGTCCAGATCGACAGGAGCAGGGCGGCAAGATATTTCATGGGCCGGATCCAAAAATGAGTTTACCAGACCGCTGGCCGACGCAGGCATCAGTCACCGCCGTCTCGCGCGTGAAGGCGCATCTGGATCCCCCGGGAAGGGCGCAGGGTCAGCGACGGGTCGGGTTTGACCGGCTCGCTGTCGGCGCGTTCGAGGCGGAAGCGGCGGACCACCGTGGCGAGCAGGAGCATCGCCTCGATGCTGGCGAACTGATTGCCGATGCAGACGCGCGGCCCGCCGCCGAAGGGGAAGTAGGCGAATTTCGGCATCCGGGCGACCTGCGGGCTGGTCCAGCGGTCGGGGTCAAACTTCTCCGGGTCGTCCCAGAAGCGCGGGTCGCGGTGCGTCACCCACTGGCAGAGCAGGACCGTCTGGCCGCGTGGGATGCTGTAGCCGCCCAGTTCCGTTTCCACGAGTGCCTCCCGGCCGATCGCGTAAGCAGGCGGGTAGAGACGCATCGCCTCCTTGATGACGTACTCCGTGTAACGCAGGCGGGGCAGGTCCGCGACCGTCGGGGGTCGGCTGCCGAGAACGTCCCGCACTTCCTCGAAGAGCCTCGCGTCGATCGCGGGGTGCTGGGCCAGGAGATACCACGCCCAGGAGAGCGTCAGCGCCGTCGTGTCGTGTCCGGCGAGGAACAGCGTCATCGCCTCGTCGCGCAACTGGGAGTCGGTCATCTGGCTCCCGTCCTCGTCGCGGGCGCGGATCAGCAGGGAGAGCAGGTCGTTCTTCTGCTCCTTGCTCTGGCGGCGCTGGCGGATGAAGCCGAAGACAATCTCGTCGAGCCGGCGCACCGCCCGGCGCAGACGCAGGTTGCCCGGCGACGGCACCCACTCCGGCAGGGCGATCAGGCTCTGGAAGCGGTCGATGAAGCTCTCCTGTGCGGCGGCGAGGGCGGCCCCGGCGGCGCGGGCCTCGCCGTGAACGTCGGCGTCAAACAGCGTCTTGGCGATAATTTCGAGCGTGAGTTGCGTCATGTCCGCGTGGACGTCGCGGACGGTGCCGGGCCGCCATCCGGCCAGCATCCGACCGGCGAAGTCCACCATGATCGGGCCGTAAGCGGCGACGCGGTCGCGGCCGAAGGCGGGCTGGGCGAGGCGGCGCTGCCGGAGCCAGAACGCGCCCTCGCTGGCGAGCAGCCCGTTCCCCAGCAGCAGGCGATTCATGCGGATCGCGTAATGCTTGCGGTAGTTCCGCGCCTGGTGGACGAGGACCTCCTCGATCAGTTCGGGGTGGTTGACGAGGTAGATGCGGCGGGGGCCGATACGCAGACTGCTGAGGTTGCCGTACTCCCGGGACATGCGCAGGTAGAATCCGAGCATGTCCTGGCGGAACTCGCGGAGGTTGCCCGCGAACAGCGTCCCGGGCGGTCCGGGCGGGATGGCACGGGCGAACATCAGGGCCTCCCTCATTCACGCGCTCGGTGGCAACGTCTGGTCTGGTGGGACCGGCGTCCCGCCAGTCTGCTTGACCTCGACCGGCGGGACGCCGGTCCCACCGGCAAAGGTAATCAGACAGCATCCCCGGGCGTCGGCATCAGGAACTCAGGGCTGGCGGCCTTCCGTCAGTCGCGCGAACAGGTCTGACAGGTCCGTGTAGGGCGTGCGGTCGGGCACGCCCTGCGCGTGCAGCAAGACCGAGCGGGCCAGCGGGCGGCGCAGGGCAATCAGGGTGCTCGCCACGGTCCCCCGGTCGGGACCGCTCAGGCAGATGGCGGGGCCGTCGCGCCCGGGGTCGGAACAAAGCTCCTGGAGGGCGCTCAGACAGTCCCTGGCCCTGTCGAACGGCTGGCGGTAGAGCGAGCCGAGGGCGTGGGCGACTCTCGGGTCGCTCTCGTCGTTGACGTCGCCGTTGGTCAGGACGTGCAGGCCGGGCGGCAGGGGCCGCACCCGCAGCCAGTCGCCGGCCTGAAGTACAACGGCCCTCTCGGCGTCGGCCACGATCAGGTTGCAGCCGGCGTAGCGGTTCTGGTCCAGTTCCCGCGTGGCGAACTCGACGGCGAGGGCGGCACTGGTCTGGGCCAGTGTTTCCTTGACGAGCAGTCCCCGGCTGCGGGCCGGCGTGGGCACCAGGGATTTGCGGCGATTGGTGACGGCGACCAGGACGCCGTGCTCGTTGACGCCGAGCCAGGTGCCGCCCGCGTGGGGGTCACGTCCCGCGACGACACGACAGGTTCCGTCGATGATCTGCGGAGGATCGCCGGCCCGGGCGTAGAACTCCTCGCGGTTCGCGCCGACGACAACGGCAGCATCCTCCACCACCCGGAAGAACAGCGCCACCAGACACATCGGATCGCCCCCTGGACTCGCCTGGGAAATGTCTGCTCTAACGATAATTACGCACACCGGGGGCTGCAAGGGTGAGATGGGCTTCGCAGTGTTTTGCCAGCGGCATCGCGTGAACGCAATTCCGCAACGGACGGCACGACCTACTCCGGGTCGATCCCTGGCCGGCCCCTGGATCGTGCCCCAGGCGTCTGGGTGATTTTCCCTCCGGCGATACAACACCCTCCGGCGCTTACGAATCGTTCTCGACTACCGGGGAGACAGCATCCTCATGGATCCGATTGTCGCATCGCTACTGACGCTGGGGGCGGTGGTGGTTTTGAAGGTGCTCTACATGCTGGCCACCGGCGGGTACAACCGCGTCGGGCTGGCCACGTCGGCGTTCAACAAGGTCCGCCAGGACCCCGCGTTCGCCGACAAGGTGAAGGCGCTCCTGGTGCCGCCCCCGCCTCCTCCTCCGCCGAAGCCGTCGGGAGAGCCGCTGAAGGTCCTGGCCGTCCTCCAGCGCGAGAGCCGACTGATCGATTTCCTGATGGAGAACATTAGCGGCGCGAGCGACGACCAGATCGGGGCGGCGATGAAGGACCTGCAACCGAAGGCGCAGGCGGCCCTGAAGAAACATCTGGTCCTCGAATCGGTGATGCCCCAGACCGAGGGTGACAACGTCGTGGTGCCCGGCGGGTTCGACCCGTCGGCGATTCAACTGCTCGGCAACGTCACCGGGAAGCCGCCCTTCAAGGGGACGCTGCGCCACGGCGGATGGCGCGTCAGGGAAATACGTCTGCCGCCCTTCCCCGAAGGGCACGACCAGATGATTCTCGCCCCGGCGGAAGTCGAGTTGCCTTGAAGGCCGTTGTTTGGCCGCGACGCTGAGGCGTCGCGGCCAAACTTCAGGTCGCGATTATTTCCGCGGCAGGCTGGAGCGAATCACGTCGGCGGAGTACGCGGCGCTGCGGCGGACTTCCGGGTCGGCGTCCGCCAGGGCGGCGCGCTGCAGGGCGGTGAGCGCCTCGGGTGTGCCGACCAGGCCCAGGCCACGGGCGGCGGCCTCCCGCACGACGGGGCTGGTGTCATTATTCAGAATCGAGGTCAGCGTCCCGGCCGCTCCGGGGGCGTGCAGCCGGCCGAGCTGCACGGCGGCCTCGCCACGCTCGCGCGGGTCGTCGTTCTGGAGTTTCGCCGTGTAGTGGGCGATGTCGTCGCTCACGCCCCTCGCGACCGGGCGGGGTTCCGGCCCTTCCTGCACGGGCACGGGAGGGGGTGCCTGGGTGACGACGGGCGCGGGTGCCGGCGCTGCCACGGGCGTGACGTAGACCGGGGCCGGGGCGGGCTGAATCACCGTCACCGGGCGGACGTAGACCGGGGCCGGGGCATAATAGATCGGGTAGGGGCGATAATAGTGCGGGCCGTGGTAGTGGCCGTAGGGCCGCCCGTAGTAGGGGCTGCCGAGGGACACTCCGACGGACCAGCCTGCCTGCGCTGCCGGGGCGGCCAGGCTTGCCAGGGTTGTCAGGGCCAGGACAAGCCCCGGCGTGCGAATGTGACGGATCATCTATCTCCTCCCTGAGTTCGGACCGCTCGTGCGGCGGGCCAAGTATGCCGTTCTGCCCTCGTGGGTCAAGCTCAGCCCACATCTGTTCCGCTGAACAGATTCACGCACAGCCCCTCCAGAGCGCAGCATCGGCAACTCCGGCCCCGCTCCGGGAGGGGAAACGCAGGTGTTCAGTGGCGGGGGGACGGGGGCGCGGCATAATCGGAGAGCAGTCACATCGTCCGACCCTGTTCTCGGCCGTTCGTGGAACGGCCCTCGTCGAGGAAAGGTGGTGCCGATGAGTTAGAGGTGTCAGCGGGAGTCGTTCGGGCCGCCGGGGGCACGGGGATGCCAGGCGGATACCGTCCTTCTGCTCAAGGAAGACTCCCGGCCGGGGCGGCGCAGCCGCCCTTGCACAGGTGGCGCGTTCCCGCAGGCGTCGGACACCAGAGCACTGGACCGGCCAGAGAGGTAATCTCGGAGCAACAGAGGGAACGCGATACCTTCGCGGAGGGCCTGGGAACCCTTCGCCCCTTCTCCGGCACGTCGGCGCGGCGCCCCCAGCCGCCGACACGCCGGAGAACTTTTCCACCCCCCTCCTGCCCCATTCAGGCCTCGCGACGATTTCCTTGACCTCATCGTGACGACCATTTATGATCAAACTTGACCTTCGGGGGAGCACGTCACCGCTTGCGGAGAGGGTTTATGCATCCAATCACACGTCAACTCGTCTGGGGACTGACCTGCACACTCCTGGCGACGTTGTCGCCCTCTGCCAGGGCTCAGGACAAAACAGACTCCGAGACCGTGCGGTTCGAGACCGTGGACCAGGTCGAACTGAAGGGCACCTACTGGCCCTCGAACAAGGGCAAGAAGGGGCCCGTTGCGCTTCTGCTCCCCAGGATCGGCGGCTCCCACAACGAGGACGGCTGGAAGGCTCTCGCCGAGGACCTGCAGAAGGCGGGCTTCGCCGTCCTCGCCTTCGACTATCGCGGCCACGGGGGCAGCAAGAGCGTCGGCGAGAAATTCTGGAAATACCCCACCAATCTCGGCGGCATCACATACCGCGCGAGGGCCGGGAAGATGCCCGACACGATCGAGCTGTCGCAGTTCAAGAACGGCTACCTCCCCCACCTGGTTGATGACATCTCGGCTGCGAAGAGCTATCTCGAGCGGCGCTACAACGACGAGGGCGCGTGCAACCTGTCCAACCTCGTTCTGATCGGCGCGGAAGACGGGGCCACCCTCGGTGCCCTCTGGCTGGCGACGGAGTGCAAACGCTTCCGCGTCCTGAACCAGTTCAAGAAGGCGGACAAGCCCGAGGCCAAGGACGTCATCGCCTGCGTGTGGCTCAACATGAGCGGGTACATCGGCTCGGGGCGGCAGGCCACCAACGTCGTCCGCCTGCTGCCGTCCTGGTTGCTCGAAGCGGGCGGCCTGCGCGGGCAGAAGATTCCGATGCTCTTCTACTACGGCAAGGACGACAAGCAGGCCGACGCCTACGCCCTCAGCCTCGTCAAGGGGATTCGCCGAAATTACGACCGCGCTACCGCCGCCAAGGCGACGCCGGACGATGACCTGTACGGCACCCTCGACGCGGGCGTGGCGGGCACCGACCTGAAAGGGTCGAAACTGCTGACCGGGAGCCTGGGGGTCCGCGAACAGATCGTCAAGAAATACCTCGAGAAGTTCATCCTCGACTCGAAGAAGGGGCTTAACGAGTGGGAGAAGCGCGAGGGCGACAAGACCTACTACGTCTGGGAGCTTGCCACGAGACGGACAACGCCTGCCAACATGGTTGGCGATAAAAACCTGTACCCCATCCCCCTGAGCCAGCTGGGCGTCGGCGTGCGGTAATCGCTCCGCCCGAGCCAGACGACACAAGGGGCGGGCCTGCCAGGCCCGCCCTTTCGCATTACTCCACGAATCCGGTCCGGATCTCGGACAGACGTTCGCTGATGCTGCCCGGTGGCGAGAGGGGGGAACGGCGTCTTGCCGGTCTTGTGGCTCCGACAGGCGTCCGCTTCACGCGAGGGGCTTCGAGTCGGCCCAGGGTGTGGAGGGGGAGGCTCCTGCCGAGCCTGCCTTGCATCATCCCGCGGCGAAGGAGGCTCGGCAGGAGCCTCGCCCTCCACAACGCAGGCCCTTGGACCGAAGCTGACGCCCACAAGACCGAGAACTCAGGTGCCATGGGGCGTCTTGCCGGTCTCACCAAACCAGACACGCTCCTCAGGTGCGTGGGTCAGTAATAATCTTCCGGGTTCAGCAGCCGCTTCAGCACGTCGTCCGGGGCCGGGGCGTAGGCGTGCGGCTCCATGCTGGGCGAGGCCCGGCCCTGGCTCAGGCTGCGGACCTTCTCCGTGTAGTCGAACATCTGCGACAGGGCCACGCGGGCGTGAACGATCTGCACGCTGCCACGCGGCTCGATGCTGTCGATGTCCGCCCGCCGGGCCGTCAGGTCGCCCATCACCGGGCCGAGGAACTCTTCCGGCACCGTCACCTCGACGCGCATGATCGGCTCCAGCAGCACGATGTTGTCGCGCATCGCCTTGTGGACGGCGTCGGCCCCGGCCGCCTCGAAGGCGATCTCGTTGGACAGCTCCTGGTCCATCTGGGCGTCCACGACGGTCGCCTTGACGTTCATCACCGGGTAGCCGATCTCGCCCGACTGGAGGGCACCGCGCAGGCCCCGCTCGAGGGCGACGACGAACAGGGGCGGCAGCGTGTCGGGCTTCAGCTTGTTGACGACCTGGATCGCCTCGGGGCCGGTGTGCGGCTCCATCTCGACCTTGACCTTCGCGAACAGGCTCTTCTCGCCCGTCTGCCGGACGCACTCGCCCTCGACCTTGATGGCCTTCTTGAGCGTCTCGCGGTAGCTGACCAGGGGTTTGCCGACGCGGACCTTAAGGCGGAAGTCGCGTTCCATCTTGTGCTGCTTGATCTCCAGGTGCAGCACGCCCATGCCGTTCATCAGCGTCTGGCCGGTCTCGGGATCGACCTTCCAGGTGAAGGTCGGGTCCTCGCGGCCCATGCGGTTGAGGGTGTCAACCAGCTTCTGCTTGTCGGCCGAGGACTCCGGCTCGATGGACTTGCTGACCACCGGCTCGCGGAAGGTGATCCGCTCCAGCAGGATCGGGTTCTGCACGTCGCAGAGGGTGTCTCCGGTGATCGAGTCTCTCATGCCGATCAGCGCGACGATGTCGCCGGCGTGGCTGGAGGGCAGTTCCTCGCGGTCCTTCGGGTCGGCCTTGGTGTGGTAGATCTTGCTGACCATCTCCTTGACGTCCTTGCCGGGGTTGTAGGGCCGGCTCTGGTGCTTGAGGACGCCCGAGTAGATGCGGACGAAGAACAGCTCGCCGTGGTCGTCGGCCACGATCTTGAAGACCAGCCCGGCGAACGGCTCCTTCGGGTCGGGCCTGCGCGTCTCCTTCTTGTCGGGCTTCTTCGGGTTGACGCCGACGACGGGTGGCCGGTCCAGGGGACTGGGCAGGAACCAGACCGCCCCGTCGAGCAGCGGCTGGACGCCGATGTGTTCGCGGCCCGACCCGGCGAAGACCGGCTGGATCAGGCGCTTCAGGGTCTGCTCGCGGATCAGCTGCTTGAGTTTGTCCGCGTCCGGCTCGGTGCCCTCGAGCAGGGAGGAGGTGATCAGGTCGTTCTCGTCGTTCTGGGTCAGGGTGTCGAAGAGGCGCTCGCGCCACTTCAAGGCGTCGGCCAGCAGTTCTTCGGGGACGGCCTCGGTCCGGAACGTCTTGCCCTTGTTGGCCGCGTCGTAGTAGACCGCCTTCATCTGGAGCAGGTCGATGATGCCGCGGAAGGGCGTGGGGCTGTCCTTGGGCGAGGCGTAGCCGATGGGGACCGTGATCGGGACCGGGTTGGCGTCGAGGCGCTGGCGGACCTCGTCGAGGACGTTGCCGTAGTTCGCGCCGACGACGTCCATCTTGTTGACGAAGACCATCCGCGGGACGGAGTACTTGTCGGCCTGACGCCAGACGGTCTCCGACTGCGCCTCGACGCCCTTCTGGGCGTCGAAGACGACCACGCAGCCGTCGAGGACGCGGAGCGAGCGCTCGACCTCGGCGGTGAAGTCGATGTGGCCGGGGGTGTCGATCAGGTTGACGGTGTGGCCCAGCCACTGGAACGGGATGCAGGCGGAATAAATGGTGATGCCGCGCTTGCGTTCCTCCTCGTCGAAGTCGGTCTCGGTGGAGCCTTCGTCCACGCCGCCGAGGCTGTGGGTGGCCCCGGCGTAGTAGAGGATGTGTTCCGAGGTGGTGGTCTTGCCGGCGTCGATGTGCGCAATGATCCCGAGGTTGCGGAATCGGCCCAGGTTGAGTTCCTTGTCGGCCATGTTGCGGCCCTCGATAAACACGTTTAGCCGCGCCCCGGGGCGAAGCGCGGGATTCGCGTTTCGGCCCGGGGCGCGGCTAAACGATTTGGTGATTCCGCGCTTACCACGCGAAGTGCGAGAACGCCTTGTTGGCGTCCGCCATCTTGATCGTATTCTCGCGCTTGGTCATGGCCTCGCCCTCGCGGCGGTAGGCGGCCATGAGTTCGTCCGCAAGGCGCAGGAACATCGGGCGGCCCGACTTCTTGCGGGCGGCGTCGAGCACCCAGCGGATCGACAGGCTCTGCTGCCGGGTCCGGTTGACCTGCATGGGCACCTGGTAGGTGGCCCCGCCGACCCGCTTGGATCGAACCTCGACGGTCGGCTTGACGTTCTCGACGGCCTGGGTGAAGACGTCGATGGGGTTCATGTCCGGCATGCGCCGCTTGATCTGGTTGAGCGCGTCGTAGAAGATGCGCATCGCGGTGGCCTTCTTGCCGTCCCACATCATGCAGTTGATAAACTTGCTGGCCAGGCGCGACCCGTAGACGGGGTCTTCCCTCAGCGTGGTGGCGGAAGCGGTTCTCTTTCCCATGGGTGGTATGGTCTCGTGTCGGTTCTTTAAGTCGTTCGCTCGGGGAGGGGGCGTCTCGCGGGGAGAAGCGCCCCCTTTAATTCAGTGAAGGCTCGGGAATCGGCTGGCCGGGGTTGTAGGCCCTCACCTGGTGGATGCAACCCTGCACGGGGTCAAACAGCAGCTGGCAGACCTGGTCGCAGTGGGGGCAGGGGATGTTGACGGCTGCGAAGCAGCCGTCCGCGTGGTCCTCGGGCTGAATCCCCTTGCAGGCCAGGGTGGCCCTCACGGTCTCGTTACAGCAATGACACGCAAACGTCAGCGTGAGCTGGAGTTCCATTATGCCGGTGCTCGTGTCCTTGGGACGCCCCGCCGCCGTTCGGGGGGCATGGGCAGCCCCTTGCGGAAGCCGCCGGGTCGGGCCTACTTGCCTTCGCGCTTGGCCCCGTACTTCGAGCGGGCCTGTTTGCGGTCCTGCACCGGCTGGGAGTCCAGCACGCCGCGGACGATGTGGTAGCGAACGCCCGGAAGATCGCGGACGCGGCCGCCACGCACCAGGACGATCGAGTGCTCCTGCAGGTTATGCCCCTCGCCGGGGATGTACGCCGTCACCTCGATCTTGTTGGTGAGGCGAACGCGGGCCACCTTCCGCAGGGCCGAGTTCGGCTTCTTGGGCGTCATGATCTTCACTTGCAGGCAGACGCCCTTGCGCTGCGGGCACCCGAGCAGGGCCGGGTGCTTCGGCCGGCGCGACTGCCTCGTCCGCGGCTTGGCAATAAGCTGGTTGATCGTCGGCATTCCACGCTCCGGGTTCGAGGCGGCTCCCCACAGACAGTCGCCTCGGGGTCGCAAAATCGGATAAGGTGTTACGCTAGTCCGCGCGGCCCGCCCGGTCAAGGGCAGCGCGCGGGTTTCCCGCTTGAATGCCCTTGCCGGTTGCTGCCAGGCGCAGGTGGCATCAATCAGGTCTCGACGTTCACCCGAATGGTGCGGCCTTGCAGGACCCCCGCGAGTAGTTGCGTCAGGGAGCCACGCATCTGCGTGGGGTCCCCACCCCGGAAGCGGAATCGGTTGCCCTGCACCGTCGTCATTTTGCTGTACACCTCCTGAAACTCGCGACTGGGAGGGGAGGCACCGGGCTGACAGAGGCCGGACCACGCGTGGATCAACTCGTCCGGAGACACCCCCTCGACGACGAGAGCAAACCCCCCCTGGCTGCTCGGGGGAACCGCCGCCGAACGAGGCTCGGGAGTCGTCTTGCTGATTTGCCCGCTCGGCGAGTGGAGGTCCTCGTTGATGTAACCCAGTACACCCATTTCGGGAACGTCGAGTCCTTCGAGTTCAGCCTCGGGGCTGACCCGGTTCCCGATCAGTTTCTCGACAACCCAGAAGAAGGTGTAGGCAATCACGAAGACCCAGACGACGTTGGCCAGCACGCCGATGCACTCGGCCACGAATTGCGACGAGTTGCCATGAAGCAGGCCGGTCACCCCTTGCTCCGTCCAGCCGTCGGGAAGAGCGTCGGCCCCGTTAAACTTCTCCGCGAACCACTTGAGCGTTCCGTCCGGCAGCTTGTACCAGAAACTGCCGTTCCAGCCCTGGCCGTAGGTGCCGTCCGCGAACAATCCCAGAGACAGGACACCCCAGGCACCGTTGACGCCGTGAACGCTGATGGCACCGACGGGGTCGTCCACCTTGACGACCTTTTCAAAGAAGATGCAACTCCAGATCACCAGGACGCCCGCAATGGCCCCAATCAGCACCGACGCCTCGGGGGAGACGAAAGCACAGGGGGCGGTGATGGCGACCAGCCCCGCCAACATTCCGTTGCACATGAAACTCGGGTCGGGCTTGTTGTAGAACACCCACATGTAGACCATGGCAGAGAACGCCCCCCCGGCGGAGGCCAGCATGGTGTTGGTGGCGACGCGGCCGATGTTCAGGTCCGCCCCGGCCAGGGTGCTGCCGGGGTTAAAGCCGAACCAGCCAAACGCCAGGATGAAGGTGCCGATCATGTACATCGGCACGCTGTGGGCGGGCAGGACGTTGACGCTGCCGTCCTTGTTGTACTTCCCCAGGCGCGGCCCGATGATGAGTCCGCCGGCCAGGGCGGTCACACCGCCGACCATGTGCACCACGGAGGAGCCGGCAAAATCGACGTGCCCGTGTCCCAGGCCGAAGTTGGCTCCGAGCTTGGACAGCCAGCCTCCGCCCCAGACCCAGTTTCCGAACACCGGGTAGATGACGGCGCTGACAAAGAAGCCGTAAATCACAAACGAGAGGAATTTCCAGCGCTCGGCCATGGCACCGGTGGGGATGGTCGCGGTCGTGTCCATGAAGACCATCTGGAACAGGAACAGCGTCATGATGCCAACGTCGTAGGCACGCCCCATCAGCATGAAGCCGTGCATCCCGAACAGGCCAAAGTCCTTGCCGAACAGGTGGATCTTGAATTCGGAGGTAAGCAGATTGGGGTCGCCTCCGAGGAACCCCCCTCCCAGGGCCTCCGAGTTGAAGCCGCCGAACATGACCCCAAAGCCGACAAAGTAGAACCCCAGCATCCCGATCGCGTAGACCATGAAGTTCATGGCCATCGTGTGCGCCACATTCTTGGCGCGGGTCAGCCCGGTTTCCACCATCGCGAAGCCGGCCTGCATGAACATGACCAGGAAGCCGGTAATCAGCGTCCACATCATGTTGATGGCGGAGCGGTTCTTCGCGATCGCGCCGACCACCGCCGGCATCGTCTTGTTGGCGTTCTCGGCAAGGTCGGCCGGGGTCACTTTCTTGGGGTCCAGTTTGCCCGGCTCGGGGATGTCACCCACGGCACCACTGTCCTGGGTATTCGCCCCCGAAGGGTCGGGTTTGGGCTCTGGTTTGGTTGCCTCCTTTCCCGGAGTTGGAGAACTTTTCGCCTCTTCTTTCTGGTCCGGCTGTCCGTCGCTGCCCTTGGCTTCGGCGGACCAGAACAGGCCTGTGTTGAAGTGCAGCCACACGGCGGCCGCAAAGAGAACGGACACGAGGATGCGTTTCACTACCAACTCCCTCACGCAATGCCCGAGGGCGGCGCAGGCAAGGAAACGAACTGGGGAACGCGGGTCAATCAAGCTCACGGACCGGCTCGCTGGCAGCGACCTCACCCCTCAAGGGTGATCCTCTGGACCGGCCGTCCTCAGGAGGAGTCCAGGGGAACTGAGTGGCTCCGGCAGCGCCAGGAGCACGGGGGCCTTGGAGAAAGCGAATTGGAAGGGCGAAGATAGGCAAACAGGATGCCGTCTGTCCATGTTTGTTTAACAGAGAGTCAAGTCATTATCTGAAAAAACTTTAGAATGATGAATAGCCAGCCGCGCTGTTGGGGTCCGCGGCAGGATGTTCGCACTCTGGGCAGCCCTGCTCAAAACCTGGGCACTCCGCAGGGCGGCGAAAATGGCCAGGCTATTTCAGTCAAAAGTCAGGGCGTGTCGCTCCGGTTCACCCGCCCGGACGCCGGCCTGAGAACTGCCTGGGTCGTCCGGGAGTTGTCAGACTGGTTGAACCGCGGTTTGCTCAAATTTCCCTTGACGTCTCTCGTGGACGGAACGGGTGAAGTTGATTGTCGCCACCTCGTCCGGACCTCCGCTCCCTCCCATTCCAATCCGAGAGTAAAGCCGGGCGTGTTTTCGACTCTCGAGGTCGGGCATTGACTTCGTTATTAGTCAAAGCTAATATTAAGTATTAATCAATACTAACAAGAGGAGAGTCATGGCCCACTCACCGCCGGATTACTTCTTCTGGGTCGTCGCCGTGCTCTGGGGCTGCATTGCCCTGATTGGCGTCCGTGACGCGCTTACCATGAGACTGTTGCCTGCTCGGCGGCAGGGCGTGCGCCCCACGGTCTCGGTCGTGGTCGCGGCGCGCGACGAGGAAGCGAGGATCGAGACGACCGTCCTGAGGTTGCTTGCCCAGGTGGGCGTCGAACTGGAAATCATCGTGGTCGATGACCGCTCCCGAGATCGGACCGGTGAGATCCTCCGGGGGCTGGCCACAAAATACCCTGGTTTGCGCGTCGTTCGCGTGGACGACCTGCCCGCGGGGTGGCTGGGCAAGTGCCACGCGTGTCACGTGGGTTCGGGGCTGGCATCGGGTGAGTGGGTCCTGTTCGCGGACGGCGACGTCTGGCTCCGGGACGACGTGGTGGTGCGTGCCGTTGGACAGGCCGACGCCGAAGCTGCCGACCACGTTACTCTGGTGCCATGGGTCCGTGGCGCGACCTTCCTGGGGTCAGTAGTGCAGTTGCTGCTCGGCATTGTCTTTGGCCGCAGGGCCGGGGCCGTCAACCGCGACAGGCCTGGCTCCTACTTTGGCATTGGCGCGTTCAATCTGGTTCGGGCCGAGGCGTACCGCGTGATCGGCGGTCACGTGCCACTCCGGATGGAAGTCGTGGACGACCTGAAACTGGCGCTGTTGCTCCGCAAGGCCGGGCGGCGCTCGCGCGTCTTTTTCTCGGCGGGTGACGCCGACGCCGACTGGTGCCCGGGCGCCTTGGGCGTGGTCAGGGGGATGGAGAAAAATCACTTTGCCGCGACGGGCTACCGGCTGTCGCGTGTCTTGCTGGGGGCGGCAATGCTCGGGCTATTCTGGGTGTCCGCCGTGGCAGGGCCGTGGACCGGGAGTGTGGGCGGTCTGGCCGCCGGTCTGGCATTGATGTCGATGAGCCTCCCTGCCGCAATCGCCGCGGTTCGACTGGGTTGGCCAATTGCGGCGGCTCCCCTGGTGCCTCTCTTCGTGCCGGTGCTGGCGGTGAGCCTGGTTCACTCGGCGGTGGTTACGCTGCGCCGGGGCGGAGTTCGCTGGCGGGACACGTTTTACCCGCTCGCCGAACTGAGGGCGGGGTCTGTGCGCTAGCCCGGCCAGCAGGACGGCTCAGGTCAGGAGAATCGAAGGCCCGCTCCTCACGATCACTTTCCAGCACAGTGGGATCCGAAGCTTGGAATTCACGTGACTTGAAGTCGCG
>JADMIO011437878.1_pt1 | contig 52779 bp, 42 predicted proteins | sample 8958161 | NCBI WGS metagenome assembly JADMIO01 (sample SAMN16585339, study PRJNA669376) | soil metagenome | isolation source: Crop rotation soil | place: USA: Cullars Rotation, Alabama | collected 2011 | reverse complement strand
CCGCGACTTCAAGTCACGTGAATTCCAAGCTTCGGATCCCACTGTGCTGGAAAGAAATCGGACAGTGTTTCACTTGGGGGGGTAACTGTATCTCGGTCATCACACAACTCCGGCTGGGCATCAAGACTTAAGCTTGCAATCCGTAAACGGACAACAGTTCACCTTCGTCCGGCTCCTAACTCCTCCGGCAAAGGCATCAATTTGTGGGTAAATTTTTTGGCGAAGATCCCACTGGCAATCGCCTAGATTGCCTTGCGCGACTCACTAGAGTCACGCCCCACCATTCCTGACTCACTCTTCGTTGAAGGCTTCCGGGCAATTGCGAGAAAAAGATGAGAGCTAGTTAACCTTCAAACGATCATTCAACAGGCCGCTGATCCAAACTTTGTAATGGCAATCAATATGTCAGCGAGGGAATCGCATTATAGTGATCGACACTTTTTTTGCAATACCTTTTTCAGATTTGTTTCGACTCAAAATCAACTCCAATTTTTTGACGATCGATCTGTTAACCAATGTTACTTTCAAGTTACGCAAACGTCTCTTGAATGAGAGGATACGTGATCACGTCACTCCCTCGGAGCCGACATTTCTTGTGTCTGAATTGTCGCAAGCTCATCTGAGAGACATATCTTTTTCTTAGAAAATTTGAATGCGATCATGTACTCCAAAAACTGTTCGCCGAATGTTTGGCGCAACTAGTTCGTGTTTATTTTTCGTGGTCCTACAATTAGTGGGGCGCTCATCGAATCGATGGACCAACTGACAAATGTCACAACTTCGCGAGCAATCAATGAAGGGTTAAGACGTTCATCTGCAAAGCTTTTCGCGCACGCCGCTCACGTGTGCAAAGTGTTGTAAGTGTGCGCTTGTAACAGCTTTGTAAAACTCTGCCGTAGGTTTTCCACAAAGATTTCCTCAGGATCTGTGGATAACTATCATTTCTTGTTTAGCGATGGACGATCCTTGAGGCGATAGACGAACTTCAGTCCTGACCACGTGTCATCAACTGCGCAGATCTTTACGTCAACGAGTCCGGCATCGAGACCGACTCTTTGTACGCGTTCGAACGTAAGATCGGTCGCGACGCCTGAGCTTTTTTTCGGCCATGCGATCCAGATCATTCCGTTTGCAGTGAGTCTTGCAGAGAGTTTGCTGAAGTCTTTGGCGAGCGCTCGTTCAGTAATAACGAAGAAGAGAATGATGTCGAGAGATTTGGCCGAGCCTTTTATGAACTCGACGTTGTCAGGCAGTTCTTTCGGTTCGAATTGAAAGTCTTTCGGCGCGTTTACTAACGCGACTCGAGATCCTTCCTTGATTCCAATCTTCTTAGTTAGCGGGGTTCCGGAATATCCTGCCATGGCTTTGCCTCAGATGTCATGAATAGACTTGGACACAGGTCTGGTTCTGATTTTTGTCACCAAAGTCTGAGAACTTTCCACCAGGTGAAACCGACTAAACTCCAAACAGCGATAGTTATCAACGACGTGATCAATCCAAGCGTCCACCAGGTTCGTTGTGTTGTGTAACCGGCGCCGAAGTAGATCGGTGCGGGTGTAGTACCGTAATGCGTTAATGCTGCTGCCAGGTTCGAGAAGTAAGCCAGCGACAGCACTGCCAGGTATGGGGGCGCTCCGGCCGCGAGTATCACGATCAGAAACGGGGTAAACATCGCGGTCACGTGTGCGGTGATGCTCGCAAAGACGTAGTGCGCGTAAAAATAGATCAATAGCAACGAGGCGAGCGCCAGCCACCATTTCCAACCAGTCGTCAAACTCGCCGATGCTTCTGCAAATCGTTTGGTGATTCCTGTCTGGCCCAGAGCTTCAGCCATGCGTATCAGTCCGCCGTACCAGATAAACACTCCCCATGCTGCCTTTTCGCTAACGATATCTTCCCAGTCGAGCACGCCTGTGATCAGCAGCACAGCGATTCCGAGTAGTGCTACTACGGCGTAGTCGATGTTGTGCAGTCTGGTGGTCATCCAAAGGCTCGCGACCAGGAAAAAAACCAACAGCATCAACCATTCAGACCATTTCATCGGGCCCATGGCTTTTAACTCTTCTGAGGCCAGTTCGCTCGCAGCCGGAGTATGTTTCACTTCGGGCGGAAAAACGCGATACAGGACCCACGGAACGAGGAGAAGACTCAGCAGTCCGGGAACGATCGCGCCGATGGCCCAACGCGCGTACGTGATGTCGATGCCGGTTGACTCTTTTGCGAAGCGGGCGATGATCGGGTTTGACGCCTGACCTGTAAGAAACATCGCACAAACAATTACGTTGCACTGATAAACAGCCGACATGAGAAATGCGCCGAGGCGACGTGCAGTCGGGCCGGGTCGGGATTCGTAAGCCTCCGCAAGACTCTTCGCAATCGGAAAGATGATTCCACCGGAGCGAGCACCGGTTGACGGGATCACCGTCGCCAGCACGGTCTCGGTGGAACCGAGCGCATAAGCGAGTCCGAGTGAATGCTTGCCAATGGCTTTGATAAAGAGAAAAGCGATGCGGCGACCCAAACCTGTCTTGATCATGCCGCGGGAAATGAAGAATGCAGCCAGGACTAGCCAAACGACGGGATCAGCGTAGCCGGTTAGCGCTTCGTTGATAGTCATTACCCTGAAAAGCGGCAGGGCGGTGACTCCCAACAAAACCATTGCCGCGCCAGGAATCGGACGGACAATAGAACCCATAATGGTGGCCGCGAAGATCGCGAGCAAACGCCACGATTGAGGTGTAATGCCCGCAGGAACTGGTATCAGCAGAATGCCGGCCGCGACAAACAACACGATTCCCCAGCGTATGAGGCGGCTGCGAAATCCAAAGCTATCGGCGGGTTCGTTGGCGACGGTCTTGTCAGAAGGCAGCGATGAAGGTTTTTCCACGCAATCATCCTTGAACAGGATTTACTGCATTTCTCAGGGTTTACAAGATGGGCTAAATCCTGTCAATCCAATCGTCACTCGCGAGCCGTAAGTATTTGGCGAACCAAGCGACCAATAAAGGTATTCTAACGAGCAAGGCTCAGATATGGCGGAAAAGATTACAGACAAGGACGTTTACTTAAACCGCAGGCGATTCATACAGGCAGCGGTGATGGCGGGGACAGCAACTGCAAGCACGCTGCTGTATCGTCGTCTCAACCCACCACCGGCCGAACGCGTTGAAGGCGAGAAGATTCAGGAAGTTGCCAAAGCGCCGACGGCTGAAGCGATCAAAGAAGGATTCACGGTCAACGATAAGCGGACGCCTCTGGACGCAATCACCAACTACAACAACTTTTACGAGTTCGATACCTCGAAAGGCGGGGTTGCTTACGCGGCGAAGGGTTTTGTTACACGCCCGTGGACAGTTTCGGTCGAAGGCCTGGTAAACAAACCGAAGGTTTTCGACATTGATGAGTTACTGAAGTTTCCACTTGAAGAACGAACTTACCGTTTGCGTTGTGTTGAAGGCTGGTCGATGGTGATTCCGTGGATCGGTTTCCCCTTGCAGAAGTTGCTCGAGAAGGTCGAACCAACTTCACAAGCGCGTTATGTTGCGTTTCAGACGCTGCTTGATCCGCAACGAATGCCGAATCAACGCACAGGCATCCTTGATTGGCCTTACGTTGAGGGATTGCGTCTCGATGAAGCGATGCATCCGCTAACGATTATGGCGACCGGTATGTACGACGAGACGCTGCCGCCACAGGACGGAGCGCCTATCAGACTGGTTGTGCCGTGGAAGTATGGTTTCAAGAGTATTAAGTCGGTCGTGAAGATTTCTCTTGTGGCTAATGAGCCGCCGACAACCTGGAACATACAGGCTCCGGACGAATACGGTTTTTATTCGAACGTGAATCCGAATGTTCCGCATCCGCGTTGGAGCCAGGCGTCAGAACGAAGAATTGGCGAATACAACCGTCGCGCTACGCTGCTATTCAACGGTTATGCGGAACAGGTTGCTTATCTGTATCAAGGGATGGACCTGGTGAAGAATTTCTGAAGGTCCTTCGTACTTATGACGTTTCCTAAGTTTGTTGTTTTCGTAAACGCTCTGATCCCGCTCGTGTTGCTCTTGTGGGATCTTTATAACAAGCGTGTTGGGCCAAATCCGCTGGAGTTTGCGACCAGAACCACAGGAATGTTGACGCTGGTGTTTCTCAGTCTGACGGTCGCGGTCACACCGTTGAGGAAAATCTTCGGCATCAATTCGTTGGTTAAGGTGCGACGCATGCTCGGCTTGTTTGCATTCTTTTATGGCGCCCTGCACTTGCTTACCTATGTTTGGTTTGACCGGTGGTTCAATCTGATAAGTGTCGTGCAGGATGTGGGCAAGAGGCCGTTCATCCTCTTTGGTATGCTCGCGTTCCTGCTGATGGTGCCGCTCGCGATCACTTCAACCAACAAGATGGTGAAGCGACTCGGAGGGAAACGATGGGCAATGCTGCATCGTCTCGTTTATGTTTCAGCGATCGCCGGCGTAGTTCACTTCTGGATGTTGGTGAAGTCTGACACGCGCCTGCCGCTTACGTTTGGATTTATTCTGCTCTTCCTGCTTGGATATCGACTGCTTGCCAAATACGCTCCCGCTAATCAGCCCACCGCCAGCCTGTTTCGTGAATAAGTCTTCATAGTCACTGTTGCGCAGCATCGTTTAGAATGGCCCGTGGATTGCTGCCGCAGAGGTTGTCATGACGGAGGAGCGCAGGAGTAGCCAGCGAAAACGGATTCTTCTCGAGGCAAAGTGGGAAAGTATGTCACATACCCATGAAGCTCGGGTGGACGACGTTAGTCTGGGTGGGTGCTTTGTAAATACCTTCGGAAGAGTCGAATTGAATGAACAAGTCAATCTGCAAATAGAGCTGCCTTCCGGCGAATGGCTGTCGCTGAGCGGTTATGTAGCATCGTATCAGCCAGGTGTGGGATTCGGTTTGTCTTTCGATTCGCTGAGTGAAGAGAAATCAGCGACCCTGGAAGAGTTAATCGCCACCTCGGAAGAACGCCAGATCTAGTGTTTACGACGTCGCTTCTCGTCGTAGAACACAATACTGAAAACGAGTCCCAGACCAGCAGCAGCAGCCATCAGAAAGAAGATCATCGCCAGTCCTGGATATCCAAAGATTCGAAACGACGTCTCAACTCGCATTAACATCGCGGCGCCGACGATCAACGCGGCGACAACGAGACCGAGAGTAATTCGATTAGCGACTTTCTGAAGTCCCTCCAAAACAACTTTCTCGTCAATCGCATCGACCTTGAAACGGAGCTCGTTGTTTCCAGCGGCATCGAGAATCCTGTTCACTCTCGGAGGCAGTCGTTCGACGAACTCTTTCAGATCGACAACACTGGACAAGAGATTGTTGGGAGCAACACTCTTGAGGATGTTGCGCTGCAGGATGTCGTTTGCGCGCTCGCGAATAATGATGTTGGGATCGAAGCTTGGATCGAGCGCATAGACGACGCGGTCCAGATTCAGCAAAGCCTTGGCAATCATCGTGAATTCTGCAGGCAGACGGAACCAGCAGTCCGCAGAGATCTTGGTTATCTCCAGTGTTACTCTGCCCGCATTCATGCGGCTCAACACGGCATCAGGATCGTCGTTAACGAGGTCGGTAATTCTTCGTACAAACGACTGGCGATCAAAACCTTCTTTCTCTTCACCCATTCTCATTGCGGCTTCGGCCGCCATTTCGCCTCGGCCCTCGCTGATGGCAAGCAGCAGTCGCAAGAGATTGTCCTGGAATGTTTGAGTTACGCGACCGACCATTCCCAGGTCCAGCAATGCGATTCGATCGTCGTCAGTGATGAAAACATTTCCCGGATGCGGATCTGCATGGAACAGTCCGTCGACAAGAAACTGTTTGAGATACGCACTGAAAAACTCGTCTGCGAGTAAGCCTCTGTCAATCTCCATCGCTCGCAATGGATTTAGCGCGGTGATCTTCTTGCCCGTAATGAATTCCATCGTGAGGACACGACTCGTGGTGAAGTCATCAATTGGCTCTGGGACCACGATGTTTTCAAACTCCGCCAGATTTTGCCCGATAGTATGGAGATTGTTAGCCTCGATCGTGAAATCCAGTTCGCGCAGCAAACTCTTGCGCAGGTTGACGAGCATGTTGTCGAACTCATAACGCCTGCCGAGTTCGGTATGCTGATCGAGAAAATGTGCCATCTCACCTAGCGCCTCGAGATCGCCGACGATGAGATCTCGAATGTCAGGTCGTTGCACCTTCACTACGACATCGCGGCCGTCGCGCATGTACGCACGATGTACCTGTGATAACGAGGCTGCGGCGAGTGGTGACGGATCAAACTCAGCGAACGCTTTGGAGATTCTGACTCCCAGTTCACCCGATACTATTCGCTCAGCGTCTTCATACGGAAACGGTTCGATATGGTCCTGTAAGCGCTCTAAAGCTTCGAGGTAAGGACCGGGTAACAAATCCGCGCGAGTCGAAAGTAACTGACCGAGTTTGATAAAAGTTGGACCAAGTTTCTCGAGATCTTTGGCGAGATCCTCCGCAGGCGCGCTTCCTGACTCGGCCGCAATTTCGTCCGGTAGGATACTGCCTTCCAATCCGGCAGCGCTGATCAGATCGGAACGCCCATATTTGATCAGCAGCATCGCGACGTCTTTATAACGTTTTAGTCGCTCTGGTTTTAGCGAGACCACCATTGTCGGATCACCTATTGACGTCGGGGGGCGGGCTCGGGGAAAGGGGTGGCGGTGTTTCACCGCCGCGGTTAACTATGTAGTTCGAGCGTTTGTCGCGTAAGCAACGGAAGTGTCACGTAAAGGTAACACAGGCTGTTGGTCCAGCGCTTTATCTATTGCGAAGAAACTGTCTTTACGGAATTACCTGATGCTCGATCAATAGCTGCGCGCAATCCATCAGCACTCAGAACTCTGAGTTGTACTCCATTGACGAAGATTGTTGGAGTGCTTCCAACTCCGTATAGCTCGCCGTCTGAAAGATCTTTACTAACTTCAGCCGCATAAATGCCTCGGTCCAAGGCGGCGTCAAACTTCGCGCGATCTAATCCCAGGTCGCTCGCATACTTTTTCAACGATGGGACGTCCAGAGCTTTCTGATTCTTGAAAAGCACGGCGATGTACTCAAAGAATTTCCCCTGGGCGTTTGCTGCATTCGCGGCTTCTGCTGCCTTGCGCGCGTTTTGATGCATGTTCAACGGAAAATCGCGTACGACGAATCGAACCTTGTTTCCGTAGGACTTCAAAACCTCTTCCAACACGGGATGCATCGCTGCACAAGCTGGGCATTGGAAATCAGTGAACTCCACAATCGTCACAGGCGCGTTCGCGTCGCCGCGAGTTGGGTCGTCATCGACACTGATGTTCTGAACAGGTTGGGCCGGCTCGGCCAACAGCCATTGGATTTTGGCGCCTTTTCGCAGTCTGGCTGACAAATCTTTTTCCAAACGTTCGCGGGATTCATTCTGAAGGTATGTGGCCACCTGGTTGCGCACCGTGTTCAGATCGCCAGAGATGCGTGCTTTATTTTCAGAGTAGAATTTAGCGACTTCTTCTTCGGTTGGAGTTTTAACTTTATCGCTGATCTCAGCGCGAACAATTTCTTCTGGTCCAATCTGGCGGCGGCTTGCTTCTTCAAGCAACAACCTGTCGTCAATTAATCGGTCGAGGCGTTGCTTTGTGAGCTCGTACGCATCGATTTTGATGTTGTAGATAATTGGCTTTAATCGTTCGAGCATCAGAGCCGCTGTGACTGGTTGTCCGGCGATTGTCGCGACTACCGAATTGGCATTCAGGCTTGGTGAGTTGATATCTACACCCATCACGACTGCATACTGTTTTCTTAATCGATTGACGAGATCATCAGCGAGTTTGTTTTCCGCTTCATCGTGCATGTAAGCAGCAACTTGCTGGTTGATGGCGTTTGGATCTGCGCCTTCGAACTGGGCGCGATTATCGTCGATGAATTTTTTGATCTGTGCGGGAGTAAATGTTGGTACGCGACTACTTACTTCAAGTTCGTAAAGTCGATGAGTGTCGATGCGTCGCTTCGTCGCCTCTATATCAAGTAGCGTGGTATTAATTTGCAGATCCAGCACGCTGCGTCGTGCCTCGGCAATCTTGTCGTCAAGATGTTCCAGTTCCTGACGCAGGTTCGGCTCTAGTTCTGCTGTTGTTACAGTCTGACCGTTGACGACAACTAAAGCGACAGGCGCGGCAGGTGGTCGTACCGGCTGGCTTGCCGGCGTGGGTTGAGCGACAGGCTGAGATGACTGCGGCTGAGTGGCTGTTGTGCTGGGTTTGCGAGCCGTTCCGCGTCGTTTTGTGGTTTGCGATGGCGCGGTAGAGCACAACAAAAGGAGCAAGAGAAGGGGGCTAATTGTAGATTTCATTGCTTGTCTCACACGTGCCGCGATCATAGGAGAACTTAGCTTAGAGCACAAATAGAAGTGTGGCGCTGCTTATGAAAAGCAGCGCCACAGATAGTTGTTCCCATTGTTGAGTCGACACTCAATGGTGGCGGATGATACTTCGGCGCCGGCGTTTCACCGGAGTGCGAATCGACAGGAGATCATTGTGGCGTCCGTTCAGGATAAAAGCCAATCCCTGGTGGGTTACACCAAGGAGACGCGCTGCACGCGTAACGCTCCCGCCAGACTCTTCCAGCGCTCGACGGATGAGGTTGCCTTCGTAGCGAAGGACCTCCGAGTCGAGAGAAAAGCCTGGCGTCAATGCCACGGCGTCCGTGGTTGCGGGTGTTGCCTCTTCTAGTTTAGTGAGTGCAGCGGAGAGAACGCGCCGGGCGCATTCGCCGAGGCGCGCTCGGATGCTTGGATTTTGTGAGTTTGAGAGTAAGTCTTCAGCGGTGCGGTAGTAGTTTTCGAGTGCAGCGAGTGGGAGGTACGAGCTTAACTCTTCGATTGCCGCCACTGCCGCAATACCGCCTCGATCCGGATTACCAGCGTTCTGCGCGATCTCAAGTGCCTGATCAATAGAATCTCTGGCTACCTGAGTTTTATTGAGGCGAGCAAGAGCTCTCCCGTATGTGGTGAGCGCCTCCGCCAATACCGTTTGTTCACCACCTTGTCTCAGAGTATTGACAGCACGACTTGCAACTCGCTCTGCGTCTTCATATTTACCCTCTAACAGGAAAGCTTGCGCACGAGTATCTTCAGCTCCAGCAGCACCACCATTGTCCCCTACACTCAGATGGAGCGCTCGCGCTCGTGTTAGGTGCTGATGTGCTTCTTCGAATCTACCAATCGTGGCAAAAAGAGATCCGACGTTGTTTTCGACACGGGCGAGAAACCGATTGTGTCCGGCTTGCTCGAAGTGGTAACTCGCAGCAGTGAACTCCACCAGAGCTCGATCGATATAGTCCTCGCGGTTTTTTGCGGTTCCCAAATTCTTGAGGACACCAGCGTATGTATTGTGAAACTTGCCCTTCAAGGCTTCGTTGGAACTCAATTCGACGAGCGAAGCGGAATCCATACAAATCCTGAGAGCATCATGATCCCTAGTGGCGGTCCATTCTATGAGAGCACTGTTAATTATCGCTCGCAGTCTCTGATCGCTACGAGACCCATGTAGATCATTGAGCACCAAGCGCAACGTTATTCGGGCTTCATCGAGTCCACCTTCTCGCCAATAGCAAATCGCTAAATCAACTTGAGCTTCTGCCACTTTTTCGGACAATCCCAACGCTTGAAAACGTCCCGCGCTCTCGCTAATCAGGTCCTTAGCAACTTCCTGAGCCCCAGGGAGTTGCTTGGCACTTCCAAGCCAACCAGTGAGGGTTCCTGCTCTGAGCAACAACTCGGCCTGCGCCTCTTCGGTCAGCCCCGTTATGTTTGGTCTAGTTGATGGGCCGCTCCAAAAGGGACTAATCGCTTCAGCGGCACGGTCAAATTCGCCTGCCTCTTCAAAATTCTTGGCAAGTACACATAACGGTAGCGCATCGTCGGCGATTGCTGGGTCAATCGTGTTTTCATAAATGGATGTTTGCAAATCCATATTAGGTCTCCAGTTTTCCGAATCGGCAAGGAACCTTGCAAGCGGTTAAATTGCCGGATATCATCACATAGAACCAGTTAAGCTACTTGGTACCACCGCCTCACAGGCTGACTACAAAACATTTTGAGGAGAAGATCAATGAAACCTGTCAAAAACTTAGTTTACGCAGTGCTGCTCGCGTCACTTCTCGCGGTTAACGCATTCGCTGGCGATCAAGGCACCCCTGCAGCGCCGCAACCAACGCCTGGGGCTAAGATCGCTTCTGACGAAACGATGCCAATATGCGACCCCAGTGGGTGCTTGTCGACGGAAACCTCAGATTCCCTGTTTTACGAGGCCTTGGCAGCCCTTCTGTCAGTGTACTGAGAAGCGCACACCCGATACAAACCCACAGCAGCTTACGCGCTAGCGTAGTCTGGCGGCTCGTGGTTTTGTGTGTCCGGGCTCACCGATCACGTTTGAAAAGCTTGCTTGGGAGGCGGTGACGTGCTGCATCGTACCGCCATCCGGCCTCTGTGGCAATAGTAACTTTAACTATTTCCACTGCTAAAGGCGGATTGAACCCACCTGCTGGCCAAGTTTTAGGAGTCTCGTTCGCCCGTTATTCTCCTTTCTGGCGTGGTGTTAGACACTTCTACGAGTCGTCGCACCGTTTCAAGCGTATCAATGTCGCTCGTTTTCTTGTCGGGTCGCAACCGAAGAATTCTTGGAAAACGAAGGGCATAGCCGCTCTTATGCCGCTTCGATGGTTGGACTCTGTCAAATGTGACCTCAATCACAATTGTCGGTTCCACAACCCGAACCCGGCCATGTGCGAATTCCTGCAACGTATGATTCTTGAACCACTCCGTCAGTTCCATCAATTCGCGATCCGTAAGTCCAGAGTAGGCTTTACCGATGTTCAGTAGTTCAACGTCTTCACTCGAGCGCCGCACCGCGAAAGTGTAGTCCGACAGCAGGTTTCTGCGTTTCCCGTGACCAACTTCTACTGCCGTAACGACAACATCGAGCGTTGCTATGGCCCGTTTTAACTTGAGCCAATCGCGTCCACGCCGCCCGGGCTTGTACGCCGACGCCGGGCTCTTAATCATCAACCCTTCATTCCCACGAGCCCGTGCACCGTCAAATTCATCGTCAAGCAAAGCAGCATCCTGAAGCAGTTTGCCTGCCGACATCCGCAACGGTCCTTGATCAGACACTATCTGGCCCAGTAGATGTCTTCGCTCGCTTAATGGTTGGTCAATGAGAACCTTTCCTTCTGCGTAAAGCAGGTCATACGCCACAAGCACGACTGGAACCGCCGTCAGCAACTGAGCCCCAACCTTCTTTCGGCCGAGTCGCTTTTGCAGTTCACTAAAAGGCAGTATCACCTCTCCATTTGCCGGGACGATCTCTCCATCAATGATGACATCGGTCTTCAGCGACTCTAGCGGACCAATTAACTCCGGAAAGCGATGCGTGATCTCATCCATGGTCCGCGAGTAGATAGCGACTCGACCAGCCTCCACATGAGCCTGCGCACGAATACCATCAAACTTATCTTCAACAAGAAATGCTTCCGGCATGGTCCGAGCTATGTCAGTGAGATCAGCCGCGGGAGTTGCCAACATGAACTTGATCGGATGGAACAGTCGCATACTGATATCACGAAGCTCACCTGCACGCGCACGCGTCGCAGTCTCGCCAATATCGCCGAGTAGCATGTTTGCATAAGCAACATCTTCCAACGACCTCCCAAACACCCGCGCGATTGCGTCCTCAACCAAACCTTCTCTTAGACCAATGCGCAGATCGCCCGAGAGCAACTTCACCAAATACTTTCCCTCAAGCGGCGTTGCATGACGCAACACAGTAGTCAGCAACGCTGTCTTATTTCTGATGCCCCGAGTTTCACTTAGCCTCGTGATCAGCGACTCAGTTTCGGCAAGAGTAATCGTGGGTTGAGAAATGTGCCTTGCTTCCTTGATGATCTCAGCAGCGAGATCGCCGGGATCTCCGAGTCGAACATAGCGAGGATAAAGATCTTCTGGAGCGAAACCGGTTGCTTCACTTAAAGCCGCACTGATGATGCTACCGCCTACGTTAGTAGTGCGTGCATCTGTCGACGCGAATTGGTGACCAGCAAAGTATCGAGCCCCACGAGTCAAATCAGCATCTGAAAGCGACTTGAAATAACTTCCAAGTATCGCCGCCTTCTCAAGCTTCTTCGTCGTTGCGGCGACAGCCTCTGCACACTCAGCGAACGCCTGCAGAGTTCCGCCACCCTCCAGCTCCAAATTGTTCACTTCGTCGCCCATCGTTCTCACGAATTGTGCAAGGAAAAAATCTCAACTAAGATTTACCTTGCACAGTGATTTTAAGTGATCCTTGCGCAACTCTCTTAATGGCCTCCACGACAGCCGTTGCGCCTTCGGCTTTTTGCCGCTGACGCGCTACAATTTGAAGTCATCAACGAAAGCCCGACTCTTTCCGGCATTCCCACTCCGGCGAGATTTACAGCATTCGCAGTCTTCAGGAAGGTAATAACGAGCCGTGTTCTTCGCATTTATTCTCGATTCCCTCGGCAGCACTGAGTTGCTCTTTATTCTGGTCGTAGCTCTGATATTTTTCGGCCCACGAAAGCTACCTCAACTGGCCCGATCCATGGGAAAAGGTCTGGCTGAATTCCGTAAAGCTTCTGATGACTTCAAACGCACGTGGGAGCGCGAAGTTGCTTTGGAAAGCTCGCACCTGGAAGACAACACAATGCTCGAACCCGAGCGCCAGCCAACCTACGAGTCTCCACCTGTAGTCGAGACCCCGGATAAGGAATTGGTCGTAGCACGCCAGGCTGCAGTCGAAAATACTCCGGAAGAGGTCGGTCAAGCGGCCCCAACAGAAGTTCCCGCAGAAACGGCGCCGGCAGAAACTCAACCGCTTTCAAAACAAGAATGGCTCTAACCTCCGATTTGATCCAATGTCTGCAATCCTAAAAGCCTTATCTACAAGTCGGGGAAACGAAGACGAACTCGGCGGACAGATGTCGTTTCTGGAGCATCTCGACGAGCTTCGTCGTCGCTTGATTCGTTCATTCATCTTTATCTTTCTCGCAGCCACCTTATCCTGGTTCGTGTCTGGCACTATCTACAGATTCCTGGCAGCTCCAGTCGAACGCGCTTTGGCTGAGGCTCAACGACGTCAGGTTCCGATCGCCGGTCAAACTGGTCAGGAGATGATCGGACCACTGACTTCATTGAAAGAGAACGATTCAGGACGATACGTCTTCCCTGAAGAAACAGAACTGGGAAGTGGTCTGATTCCCGCAGGCGCCTCAGTGATGGCGCGTGTCTACAAAGACGCTGAAGGTAAGCTGGCGCTTTTTACCGATGAGCAACTCATTGCCGGGAACAAGGTCATTCCAAAGGGCGTGCGATTGACAGTGGATCTTGGTTCGGTAACTGAGTCATCGGGAGTAAACGACAAGCTCATTGTTACAACAGCACTCGAGACGTTTTCTCTGTACGTAAAAGTTTCCCTCTATGCAGCGATCTGCGTGTCAGTCCCTTTCCTGCTCTGGCAGATCTGGGGATTTGTGTCACCCGGACTCTACCCGCACGAACGCGCGTACGTGACGCCGTTCATCGCTCTATCGTCGATCTCATTTGTGCTGGGGGCTGCATTTGCCTACTACGTGATCTTTCCGCCGGCAGCTAAATACTTACTCGGCCTTGGATCGGATTTCCGCCTGCTGTTGAAGGCAGACGACTATTTCGACTTCATCATCATCGTCATGCTGGGTATGGGCGTTGTTTTCCAGATGCCGGCGATTACTTATGTGCTGGCAAGAATAGGCCTGGTGACGGCTGGGTTGATGCTCAGAATATGGAAAACCGCCCTAATCACCATACTCATCGCCGCCGCCGTTTTGTCCCCGACTAACGACATTCCGAACATGATGTTGTTCGCGGCTCCGATGATGGTGCTCTATGTGATTTCGATCTTTATCGCGTGGATCTTCAACAAACCTCGGACTACGACCTAAGAGCCTTAAACGACTGCAATTTGGCGCGTTTTTAGGCAACTGCCGCAAGGGCCGCAGCATCTTGACTCTGTTCTTAGCTGGATCTTAGAATCCAAGGTCTTCTAACGGTAACCGACAGCAGTCCGTATCGCCCGAATTCGTACCGCAGCACAGGAGTTTTAATGTCTTACCAGAAATTTGCTCTTCGTCTGGCCTTCGTAGTGACCCTGATAATCAGTGCCAGCGTCTGGGTTTTTGCTCAGGATCAGCAGGATCCGAGCAGCAAGCCTCGCAACGTAAAGCCTGAACTCAAAAAAGCTTACAAGGATTGGCTCGATAAGGACGTCACTTACATCATCACCGACGAAGAACGTAAGGCATTCAAGAAACTGGCCACCGACGACGAGCGCGAACGCTTTATCGAAGAATTCTGGCGCCGTCGCGATCCGGATCCTGACACCGACGAAAACGAGTTCAAAGAGGAATACTACGAGCGCATCGCATACGCCAACGAGCACTTCACTTCCGGCATCCCCGGTTGGAAAACCGACCGCGGCCGCATCTGGATCATGTATGGCAAGCCCGATGAACGCGAAACACACCCGATGGGCGGTGCTTACGATCGCCCCTCATATGAGGGCGGTGGATCAACTACCACTTATCCTTTTGAGGTCTGGTTCTACCGCTATCTGGCCGGCGTCGGTTCGGGCGTCGAAATCGAATTTGTTGACCCAACAGGCAGTGGCGAGTATCGCATCGCAAGAAACCCGAATGAAAAAGATGCGATGCTGATGGTTCCGGGCGCAGGTCTGACCCTATCCGAGCAACTCGGACTAACAAATAAAGCAGATCGCATTTCCGGAATCGGCGGCATCGGCAACAGCCAGTACCAACGCGAACAGGACAGTCCATTCTCGCGTCTTCAGTTGTTGGCTGATTTGAGCCGTCCGCCTCAGGTTAAGTTCAACGATCTCGCGACTGCTGTTAACACGGGCGTCGTGGAAGAGAACCCGCTGAACTTCGATCTCCGAATTGATTTCTTCCGCCAGTCAGACGAAAGAGTAATCACGGCTTTCACGATTCAAGCTGAAAACAAGGATCTGGTTTTCACGGATAGCGGCGGCTTGCAACAAGCACGCATGAACATCTTCGCGAGAATCACTTCGGTGGCGGGTCGTCGCGTCGGCATCTTCGAGGATCCCGTAATCACCACCGCAACCGCTCAGGAACTCAGCGAAGCAAGAGATCGGAAGTCGGCGTATCAAAAAGCAGTTCCACTCGCTCCGGGAACTTATAAAGTCGATGTGATTGTTCGCGATACGACTTCCGGCGCAACGGGTCTGAAGCAACTCGGCTTCACCGTTCCAAAGTACGATCAGGAAAAACTCTCAACCTCGACGATGATTCTCGCCGCAAAGCTTGAGAGCCTAGCCGATCAACCGGCCGTGGGCCAATTCGTGATTGGTACCACCAAAGTCATTCCCAACGTTTCCGGCATTTACAAACGCGGCCAGCCGGTCGGCGTCTATCTCCAGATTTACAACGCCGGTATCGACCAAACAACTCTGCGTCCTTCAGTCGACGTCGAATATGCCCTGATCAAAGACGGCAAAGAGCTTGGAAAGCAGACCGAAGACTGGAAGGGGATGAGCGACTCCGGTCAGCGACTGACTCTCGCTCGTTTGATCAATACACAACCTCTCGGCGCGGGCGAATATGAAATCGCCATTCGCATTCGCGATCGAGTTACGGGACAATCACTGTCGCCGTCACAAAAGTTCACAGTTCAGTAGTAACGCAGTTTTCTTTCACACACGTCGTCTCCCCATCATGGTTCAGTGCCGGCTAACGAAAGTTAGCCGGTTCCTACTTCATTGAAAGGAAGCGACGCCATGCCTCTCGTCTCGTTGCGACGTTTTGTTGCCAGTCTTCTCCTAGTTTCACTCTCCACGCTTTCACTTTCCGCACAACAGCCTCAACGTAATCCGGAACAACAGCCTCGCAAGGTTAAGCAGGAACTCAAGAAGGCGTACGTCGAGTGGATAAAAGACGTCGATCCCATATTGACGCAATCCGAGCGTGACGCGTGGAAGAAACTGACCACTGATGACGAGCGCGAACAGTTCATCCAAACAGTCTGGAATAGCCGCGATCCCGATCCGGACACGGAGGAGAACGAATTCAAGGAACAGTTTTACGAGCGCGTCGCCTACGCAAACGAGCACTTCACCTCAGGCAAAGCAGGACGTCTTACCGATCGCGGTCGAATCTACATAAAGTTTGGCAAGCCTGATGAAATCGACTCGCATCCTGTTGGCGGTTCCTATGAACGTGAGTCATGGGAAGGTGGTGGGTCAACTTCGACCTATCCATTCGAACGATGGTTTTACCGTAACATTCCGAATGTCAGGAGTGGCGTCGAACTCGAATTCGTCGATCCGACAGGCACCGGCGAGTATCGACTGGCACGCAACCCTGATGAAAAGGACGCTTTGATTAATGTTCCTGGCGCCGGTCCAACTATTGATGAACTTTACGGATTCGCCCAACGCTCGGATCGCATCGCAAATCTCGGTGGCTTTGGTCGCGTTAACTACACGAGAGCTCAGGATTCACCGTTCGAAGTGATGGATCTGCTGCACTCACTCGAACGCGATCAACCATTCGAGCGAAATCTTCTCGGCACTTCGACCACCACCCCGATCGTTGACGACAACGCAATCAGCTTCGAAACCCAACTCAACTATTTCAGGCAATCAGACAATCGAGTGCTTACCGTCCTCACCGTCCAAACAGATAACGATCAACTCTCGTTCACTAACAACGGCGGTTTGGAAACTGCTTACATGAACATCTTCGGAAGGATCACTTCGATTGCCAATCGTCGCGTAGGCAAATTCGAAGACTCGGTAACAACGTCAGCAACAGCGCAAGAACTCAGTACGACTCGCACGCGAAAGTCGGCTTACGCACGGACATTCATACTCGAACCGGGTCGTTACAAAATTGACGTCTTTGTGCGCGACATGAAATCCGGCGCCGCAGGAATGAGGCAAGTCGGGTTTGTCGTTCCCGAATACCCTGCTGATCGACTTTCTGCATCGAGCATCGTGCTTGCCGCCAAACTCGAAAACATGGAAAGCGGAGCAGCAGTTAGTCCATTCGTGATTGGCACGACGAAAGTCATCCCAAATATGTCAGGCACTTTCCGTCGCAATCAACCAGTCGGCGTCTACCTGCAAATTTATAACGCAGCGATAGACCAGACGACATTGCGGCCCGCAGCCGACGCAGAATACGTCTTACTTAAAAACGGTAAAGAGATCGCCAAACAGACAGAAGACTGGCGACAGATCAACGATGCGGGTCAGCGACTAACTCTCTCGCGTTTGATCGATAGTCGCGCTCTCGAACCGGGCGAGTATCAGATTCAGGTGCGCATTCGCGATCACGTTTCCGGCGAGACCATTACGCCTTCAGCAACATTTACTATCGTGCCTTAAGTGCTTCGCGCATGAACTGCTCGACTTGATTCAAATATTGTTCACCCGCGGACCCGAACGGAACGTGCCCGGCGCCCGGGATAATCAATAACCTCTTGGGCTCGTTCGCGGAGGCGAACAACAGTTGCGCCTCGCTGGTGGGGATAGTTCCATCACGATCGCCGTGAGCGATCAGAATCGGCGACTTAACCTTCGTCAGTTTGCGCGCTGATTCAAAACGATTCTTACCGAGGAAGTGCAAGCATCGCGGCAACCACGGCAGTGCGCTTGACGCTAGAGAACTCGCGGAACTAAATCCCGACTCGAGAACTACTGCGCCAAACTGTCCGCGTGAAGCGACGTCAGCGGTTATCGCAGTTCCCAGCGAGTGACCATAGAGAACAATCTGTTCTGGTCGCAGTTTCTTCTGGTTCACAAGAAAAGCTACTGCGGCATCCCCGTCGGCATAGAGCCCTGATTCATCGCCGGCTACTCCATCACTCGCGCCGTAACCACGATAATCGAACAGCAACACATTGAAGCCATGCTTCGCGAATCGCTGGCCCAGCCAGCTTACGTTACTAATGTTCCCGCCGTTGCCGTGAAAGAAGATGATCGTCGCAACTTCTGGTTTTGACTGACTCTCGAAGTAGAAGCCATTCAGTCTTGTTCCGTCCTCCGAATTAAACCATACGGTCTCTGCTCCACCGGGAGTTGACTTCATTTCCGTCGCAGACATGCGTGAGGGATGGAACGTCATCAACGACTCCACCGTGCGTAGTCCATAGACGAACGCAGCGCAGCTAAAAACCACCGCCACCGCGATTCCCAGCAGGAGTTCGCGTCTAAAAACCTTGCGAGAGACAAACATGACGAATACTACGAACCTCGAGTCGCTACCGGTTCCTTCCAAATAGGGCGCCTCCTTGGAGTGCGGTGCCTTGGCACCGCTTTGGTAAAAATACTAAAGCGCCAACAAGTTGACGCACTCCAAGGAGGCATCCAATTCGGACACGCCGCATCCAGGTGCTAAGATTACGTCTGTATGAAGAATGCAGTGCAGTTAACCGGGCTGAGTCAGCCGGAACTGGTTTCTTTTCTGGAGACGATGGGCGAGCCTGCGTATCGGGGCCGCCAGCTCTTCGCTGCGCTCCAGCATCGTCGTTTGCGCGATTTCGACGAGATAACTGACCTGCCAAAAGACTTGCGAGCGCGTTTGAGCGAAGTAGCGGAAGCCGCGACGTTGAAAGTCGAATCACACTATCTCTCAAACGATGGCACGCGACGCTATTTGATGAAGACCGGGGATGGTCTGCCGGTCGAAACAGTTTTCATTCCAGAGGACCGTCGCGACACGATCTGCTTTTCGTCGCAGTCCGGATGTCCGCTACAGTGCACCTTTTGCCTCACGGCACAACTCGGTTTGTTACGTTCACTAACTGCGAGCGAGATCGTCGAGCAGATTCAGATCGCATTGAATGACGCGTACGGAACGAGCGTGAAGCCGCCGCGCGGGACAAATCTCGTCGCGATGGGAGCCGGCGAGCCGCTGCTGAACCTGGACCAACTCTTACAGGCCCTGCGCGTCATGGCAGATCCGCAGGGACTACACATCGTTCCCAATCGCGTGACAGTCTCAACTGCCGGTGTCGTGCCGCGTATTTTGGATCTCGCAAAGATTTCGGATCGTCCGCATCTAGCGATCTCTCTTGCAGCGCCTACGGACGAATTGCGCGACGAACTCATGCCGATCAATAAGAAATGGCCGCTTGAAGAGTTACTCAGCGCCTGCAAGACTTTTGAGAAGACTCTGAAGCCGGGTGAGCGTCTCACGTTTGAATATGTGATGCTCGACGGCGTGAACGATTCGGAAGAGCAGGCTCGACAACTCGCGAATCTGCTCAACCGTCACAGCATCAAGTCGAAAGTGAACTTGATCCCGCACAATCCCGCTGAACCGCTTCCGTATCGTCCGTCAACCGACGCTGCAGTCGAGCGCTTTAAGAACATTCTCGAGTCGAAGGGTGTTCACACATACGTGCGACGACCACGCGGGCGAGATATTTTTGCCGCCTGTGGGCAACTGGCAGCGCGCCAAACAACACTTAATACTCGCGTCGAAACCAACCTTGTCGGAGCTAACTAATGACCAAAATTTTCTCGTTACTTGTCATTCTCCTGATTCCCGTAACTTTTTATTCGAACCCCGTCCCACCCCAATCTGCGGCGGACGTAAACGTGAGTGGGTCAGTGGCTCCTGACAAAATCAAAAAAGGTCGTGTAGTACGCGCGAGCGTCGTAATGGATATTCCGAACGGGCTGCACGTGCAGTCGAACAAACCACTCGACAAGTTTCTGGTGCCAACAAAGCTCGACTTGGAGACGCCGTCGGGAATGCAGGCTGGTCCAGTATCGTATCCACGCGCGGTGATGCGGAAGTTGAAGTTCTCAAAAGGGAACGTGGCAGTCTACGAAGGACGTGCAACACTACGCTTCAACGTCACCGTACCCGCAAACTATTCAGGTGGATCAGGCGACATCAAAGGTAAGCTTAGATTTCAGGCGTGTAACGATGAGTCGTGTTTTCCGCCAATCACACGCGAAGTGAAGATGTGGTTGAATGTGGAATAAGACGAGTCTACTGTCTTCCGACAATAGCCATCAACCTTCCGACTTTTCCATGCAGGCTCTTCTCTTTGCGATATGAGAAGAAGAGATCTGTTCGGTCCATCGTACAAATCGGCGCGATATGAATTTGTTCCGGATTCACTCCAGTTGAGATCAATTGATTGTGGTTAGCTTTGAGTAGATCGACCGTCGCATGGCCCGGACGTGTGGGTGTGAAGAGTTTTTCTCCATCCGCAAACTTTCCGGTAAATGCGTCGATTACATCACTGCCGACCTCATAACAACAGGGACCAGCCGATGCGCCGATTGCCGCGCGCAAATTCTCAGGCCTGACGTCGTACTCTTTTACGAGCCGCTCAACCGCAGCGATCACTACCGTCGCTAACGTGCCGCGCCAACCCGCGTGAACTGCTGCAAACGCGCCAGTCACAGGATCGCCAAGTAGAATCGGCACACAATCAGCCGTCTTAACTCCGGCCAACACTCCTTTTGCATCACTAACGATAACATCGCAAAAGATCGTATCGCCACGTTCACTCTCGGCGGGCTTTGCTTCTTCCCTTTTGTGGACCACGCGAATATCGGCGCCGTGAACCTGCCAGCAACCCGCGAGCGCCCAGTCTCCCGGAAAAAGCTTGAGAAAGCGGCGACGATTCTCCAAAATGTTCTCCGAAGCGTCGTCGTTGAAGCCCGCGAGGCTGAGCGCATCCGCAGGCATTTCGCTGACGCCGCCGAGACGTGTTGAGAAGCCGTTTACGAAACCATCTTCTTCGAGCGGAGCACAGATGAGCGCGCGGACGCCGTCGAGCTCGCGCCAGTAAAATCCAGCTTCGCGTAGTTGGTCGTCAGTCGTGATCATTTCCATTGGTATAGACATTATCGAAGTTGCACGGATTCGCGAAGTGCTCCTCCGCACTCCGCGCTTCGCCGAGCGCGTCTTTACAGCAGCGGAACGCCAGTATTGCGACTCGCGCGGCGCGGTGTCCGCACAGCATTATGCAGCGCGCTTCGCGGCAAAAGAAGCGTCGCTAAAAGCATTGCAGACCGGCTGGCGTGGTGGAATTAGTTGGCAGGACGTAGAGGTTGCGTCGAAAGAAAACGGTGCGCCGTATCTAATCTTTACCGGACAGGTGCTGGAGGTATTTAAAGACTTCAGAGCAACCGCGACTCATCTCACAATCTCACACACAAGCGAGCACGCCATCGCACAAGTGATATTGGAGCGATACTGAGACACTAACGCATATCATTCACGAGCGCACGACGACCATTTGGATCGATATTAACCCTCGTCACTCTGTAATCGTTAAGCGGAGGAGGCACCGGCTTTCTCACCGCGACTTCTTCTCTCGTCGCTTCACTCTCTTCAGCAAAAGGACTGGTTTGCGGCGGCAGATTTCCGTGCAGATAGCACTCCATACTCGGCGCCATTCGATCCGTTACAGCAATCAACTCACGCACCGGACACGTCACAGTCGAAATCAATCCCGTCGCGGAATCGATCTCGACAAACTTGATCCCTTCAGGACATTCGAAGTTCTCTCCACCGAGATCGGGTCGCAATGCAACCGCGTCGTTCATGAAATCAACCCACGCGGGCAAGGCAGCCTCGGCGCCAGTTAGTCCAAGCTGCTTGTTGTCGTCGAAACCAATCCACACAACACACACGAGATTCGGCGAATAGCCCACAAACCAACCATCGCGAGACGTACCCGTCTTGCCCGCGATCGCCGTACCGCGAACAGCGCCGCGAGCTTTGCGAGCAGTGCCATGGTCAATCACGCCCGCAAGCATATTGGTGATCATGTACGCAGTCGTCGGACTGACAACCTGGTCCACAGCCACCGGCGCAGCGTGTGTAGCAGGCGGTTCACCAACACTCGTTATCGCCTTCGCTTCGACACGCCTTCCGTCATTCACAAAAGCCGCGTAAGCACTCGCTAATTGGAGGGGTGTAACTTCCTCCGTCCCCAATGCGAGCGCGGGATAACGCTCAGGCTTTGGCAAACCAAATCGATTCGCCAGATTGGCGATGCGCGCCAGTCCGGTCTGCAACGCCACGTCGACTGTTACGACGTTCAGCGATCTCACCAGCCCGGTGCGCATCGTCACCTCACGCATCGAATATCCGCCACCGTAGTTTGCCGGTTGATAAATCTTGTTGCGGTCGTACACAAACTCCCGCGGCGCATCCATGAACATCTGCACCGGCGACATACCATCTTCGATCGCCGCCGCATAAACAAATGGCTTGAATGTCGACCCTGGTTGACGCATCGCGTCCGTTGCACGATTCAACTGCGACTCGGCGTAATTGCGTCCACCAACCATCGCGAGAAGGTTCCCTGTATGCGGATCGAGAGCCACGAGTGATGCCTGCGGTTTCAAACCGCGTTTCGTATAAACCGCGTCGAGATGATCCAACTGACGTTTCAGAGCCTGTTCCGCGGCTTGCTGCAGCTCGATGTCGATAGTCGTGTAGATGCGCTGGTTGTTTCCTGACGTTTCAAACTGCGATTCCGCAAGACGATTTACATAGTCGACAAAATACGGCGCCATCGAGTTTTCTACAGCAGGCGCAGACGCAACTGTTACCGGCTCGGCACTCGCCTTCGCATTCTGCTCTGATGTGATCCAACCGTTCTCCTGCATCGCCGCGAGAACGAGATTCCTTCTGGCGCGCGTTTCTTCGGGGTGCCGGAGCGGTGAATAACGCGCCGGACTCTGAATCATTCCTGCGAGCGTTGCGGCCTCTGCCAACGATAATTCGCGGAGCTCTTTGCCGTAGAAAACTTCAGCAGCTTCCTTGATTCCGCGAACCGCGACTGCATCACGTTGTCCCAGATAGATCTCGTTGCTGTAGAGCGCAAAGATGTCGTTCTTTGAGAGTCGACGCTCCAACGCAATGGCGAGCATCGCTTCCGCGTATTTCCGTTGCAGAGTTTTTTCCGGCGTGAGGTAGGTGTTCTTAACAAGCTGTTGCGTGATTGTTGACCCGCCCTGGCCCATCTGTTCGTCGCCGACATTCCTGAGGAACGCGCGCCCAAGTCCACGAACATCAACACCTGAATGCTCAAAAAATCTGCGATCTTCGATGGCGAGAATAGCGTGAACCATGACTTCCGGTATCTCGCCATAACTCAGTACTTCCCGCTTCCCTGCTTTCGCAGAGAGATCAGTGGATAGGATCTCCGGCTCGAGCGTGAATGATTCGAGTAACCCGCCAAAGTCGTCGCGAAGTTCTGCAATCTGATCTCCGTCAAATACCACCCGCACCAGTTCGGGCTGTTTGGACCGACCCGTTCGAATCTCAATCCCCGTATTTACGACGTTGAAACTTCCACTCCAAACGTCACTTGCTTTCGACTCGACGTAACCCGCCCGTCGCAAAGCTGCGATTAATTTCTCCCGAGATAACTTCTGCCCCGCCTCGAGCACGCGTGGTGCGGCATAAAGTCCGGGACGGCTTGTTAGATATCCACTTGCGAGTCGACCATCGATGATTTGTGAGTAATAGCGGTAAGAACGAGCGACCGCATCAGCGGCGATGGCGGCAGCCATCAATACAAAGACGAGACTCAAGCGAACCACGCGTCGCTTGAAAACGATCCGGGGCGGATCGGGCAGAGATGTAGCCTCGATGACCATGAGCGAAACGGCAAACTTCTGCCTGCCGGAGATTTCCTCCGAGTCCTTCAGTGCTTCTCAGTTTCTTGTAACTTGTATAAATGATTAATCGAGTGACGAATTCAAGAAAGGACCTCAGGCCAACATTTGTTCTCTCTGGACTTCTTTAGTACTGGCAGAACTGATGAGCTCTCGGATTTTGGCAATACTTTCGAGTCCGGCCTCGTAACCGGCATCCATCAATTCATCCACCCGGCCCAACCGGTCCCAACGAATGTGTCCTACTTTTGGACTGATCACGAAGTCGGACATTTCAAGCTGGCGGGCAGACACCGTCTTCTGAATTACCATCATCGACTGCAGTAGAACTCCAATAAACGAGCTCGAACTCGATGACCCGAAGAAGGTCGCGCCTACTGAGTTCACATCGACAGCAATTACGATGTCGGCTCCAAGCGAACGCGTAACAGCAGAAGGAATCACTGCCACCAGCCCACCATCGACGAGTTGCCGTCCCTGATCGTCTGCGACCGGCACATACCATCCAGGAATCGTGCAACTGGCACGGATCGCAAACGGCATATCTCCCTGGTCCTTCATCACAACCGCGGCGCTGGATTTGAGGTCGGTGGCGACGGCAGCAAAGGGTATCGGTAAGTCTTCAAACCTGGTGATCGGAAAACGAGACCTCAGATAGTTTTCGAGACGTTTGTTGCTTTGAAGCCCGAACCGCGACATCGTCACACGTCCGATGTGTCGCCAGCGAAGCTCACGACCAAACTCGGCGATCTCGTCGATGGACATGCCGGAGGCATATGCGCCTCCCACGATCGAGCCTGCCGACGATCCTGCAATGCAATGAATGGGAATGTGGTTTTCAACGAGGGCGCGCAACACACCGACGTGGGCCATGCCGCGCGCAGCGCCACCGGAAAGGGCCAGTCCGATCTTTGGGGGTGATGAGGGCATCACATTAATATAGGTCTATAGGTCCAATAGGACCTATACGGGGTTAAGCATCACGATCTCCGCACGCTCTCGGGCGGTGTCGAGAAAAGCATCGGTGTCAGATTCAATCTTCGCTTCCTTCAAACTCTGCTCGATCTCGTCGCGGACTTGTTCAAGCGTCGGAACGATGCGACCCGGAAAACGCGTCCGAAATCGCGACGTATAAACCTGCCCGTAATAGTCCGCAACCTCCTTCTGGCTTATTACTACGAAATTTCTAAACCGAAAATCCAGATATTTTTCCATTTTCAGTCGCTGCTCAACGATCTCGTCCAGTTTTTCACTGGTCATTCCCACTCGCAGTAATCGCTGCTGAAACTCGGGCTGTGACGGAAAGTTGCGCGCCAGCTCATCACGAGCATCCGTGATTTCCTTCTGCGTGGGAACGATCGTGGGTATCTTTTCAGCTTCCTGAAGAATCAGCTTTTGGTCTATGACCAACCGTAGCGCGCGATTGAGATCCGCTGAAGTCGGATTATCAAGTGGAGTATTGGGCTGCAGAGCGAGCTGCCACAGAAGATCGGAATAAGTAATTAGATCGGTTTTGACGCCCGCGTTCACCGTAGCGACCATCTTGTCGACGACTTGCTGCGCCGAACACACAGGCGCGAAGGCAAAAATGATTGCGCCGAACAAAGCAGTGAAAATCGGTTTTGATATCCGTCTCATCAGTGTTACCTAGAACGTCTGCGTGATCCGGAAATGTAAGTTTCCGCGATGCAGACGAAAGATGGCCGGCGTGCCATCAAATAAAACTCCCGGACCACGCTGCGGAATCAAAAACTCCGGCGGGTTCAACAGAAAACCGTAATCGACCGCGAGCGCGCCGCCAAACGGAGTTTGCAGCCGGAATCCCAGTCCCACGGTATTGGTCCAATGCGCGCGCAGGTTTGCTTTATTTATCGCGGCGATAATGTCTCCGGGCGGCACCGGCGTCGTATCTTCTTTGCCAAACAGATCGCCAACACGCCGGAACACGTTGCCAGCGTCGTAAAATGGCACAACCTGCACAGACCGCGTGAGCGGAACTCGCGCTTCCAGATTCAACACGGCCAACGCATTACCACCTACAGGCACAGTAAACGGATTCAGAAACACGATGTTCTTTTTACTATCTCGAAAAGCACCCTCCGGAATTACTACCTGACGTGGTCCAGCCTCTTCAAAACTAAATCCGCGCAATGTAGTCGAACCACCAGAGAAGAAACGCTCGCTGATCGGTAACGTTTGATCGATCTCATCAATCACTCCATTCCCATCACGGTCGCGCGGATTGAAGAGGTTTGCGAGACCCAACGTCATGTTCCCGGCCAGCACCGTATCTCTGAGCGCAGAAACCTTGTAGTACTTCCTGTAAGTCGCCTGAAAACGATTGAACGAAACGTTCCCGCCCAACTGCCGCAACGCGACCGCATAGTCGACGCTGAGAAAACTGCCGCGTGTCGCATCCAACTGATTGTAACGACAAACCTCACCCGGAGCCCCAGGCTCATCATCGCTGTCGATACTTCCTCCCAACAATCCCTTTTCACAACGCTCGCGCGTGTCTCTCACAAACGAAGCACCGAAACGAGCAAGCCGGATCTTTCTGTCAGGCTCGAGTATCGGCCGCACGACGAGACTCTCGAGATTGAAGAGACGCACGTCTTCATAACTGAAACGACCGAAGAGGATGCTGCGTGTTTTCCTGTCGAGCACACGCTGAGTTTCAACCGTCGCAGTGAAACGATTGATCGTGGGTTCGTTTACTCGATCGCCGAAGATGTCGATCGGATTTCCTTTTTCATCGAGCCGTTGCACGATCCCCTGCGTGCCGCGGTCTATTGCGGAACGGAAAAACCGCGTGATTGTCGAATCGCGTTGATACTCAACCGAGGCAGCGAGCGGCGCAAACTGGATCTTGTTGTAGCGTGCAAAGCGCGGGTCGAAGTATTCGAGACGCACGAGCTGTTGACGACGACTCGCGCGAAGCCGCATTGCTCCCTGCCGCAAGCGGTTCATCAAGTTAACGTTGCTGATCTCAAACAGACCAAGCGCGCCGGCATCAGTCGAGAAGCCGCCGCCGTAATCCATCACGCGTGGCTTCTTCTCTTCGACGTCGATGATCACGTCACGTTGTTTGTAACCGGAAGCCGTGTCGCCCGCGGGGACGGTGTGAATGACGACCTGGCGATACGCATCCGTGAGGTAAAGCTCACGCTCCGCGTCGGAGATTCGATCCGCCCTGAGTACATCGCCTTCAGCAATCGGAATCGCACGTCTGATCGCCTGACGTTTAGCGCGGCGGGTCGCGATGGTTCCCGTCACGCCGTTGATCATGATCTGGTTGATAAAGATTTTGTCGCCTTCGTCGACGATGGAATAAACGAGCTTGACCTGTTCTTCATCGTTTTTCTTTGGCAGCTCGACAGTTGAAAAGTCGACTCGGGCATTCACGTAACCCTCGCGCGAATAGAGCGCAGCGACTCGATCTCCATCAGTGCGCGCCTGCGAACGCGAATACGGAGAGCCGATCACAGTCCGCAACTCCTGGCGAATTTTTTCGTCGGTGTGGATCTTATTCCCTTTTACTTCGACACCCGCGATACGCGTCAGTGGCCCTTCATCAACCTGAAACGTGATAATCAGGTTGTCGCCGTTGATCGAAACGCCCTGCAACACCTGCGCAGACGCTTTTCGATAACCGAGGTCGCGCATGTAAGCCTCGATGGTGCGGCGGTCCTGCTCGAGAAGCGTCAAACTCGTGTAGCCGCGCCCGTAGCCCAGAAACGGAATCAAACCGATCGCGTTTGCCTTCTGGGTCTTTAAATCGCCTGCAACGTCTTCGTACGACAGTTTGTTTGTCCCGGTTATGCGAATGTCCGTCAGATGAAAACGTCTTCCACGTTCCACGTCATATTCGATCGTGACGGTGTTGCCCGTTAACTGAACCGGGTTGAGATTCTCGCAAGTTTCCGGCGTGCCGTTCGGCCCGAGGTCAGCCGGTGGATTGCTCACCGTGCATACTTCAGTTACGTCGGCAAAAAAGTATCCGTCTTCCTGCAACTTGTTTCGGATGCGACGCGCGCCTTCTACAATTGCGGAGTAATCCACGTTGCCCTCGCGCTTGATCGGCAACAAATCGCGCTGCGCTTTTTCATTTATGTCGTAGTTCTTTATTGAGACGGTTACTTTTGGTCCAACTCGTCCGTCGAGCGAAATCGTGACTGTGTTCTTCTCGGCATCACGCACAACGCGCGCATCCTCGAGCAGTGGCGCTAGATAGCCCTCGTTAACGAGGGCTTCGCGAATTCGAGCCACGTCCGACGAGAGAGCGTCGCGCGTGAAAGCAACAGCGGGTTGAAGCGTCAGCGCGCTCTGCACTTTCGAAGCATCAAAGCCTGCGATGTTGATTTTGAACGAATCGACCTTAGCCTGCGGACCGGGCGTGACTTTGTAAGTGATCGTCGCGCGCAAACCACGAGGACCGAGCTGTTCGACAGGTTCAACAGTCGCATTGAAGTAACCACGATCGCGCAAATACACCTGAACCTCATCGGCGTTTCGTTCAATGATTTGTTTCGTAAGCCGGTTGTTCGACTGCACAAAGTTCATGCGACTGCGCAGTTCGTCGGTCGAGATCGGCGAGCCCGTGACTGGTCCCAACTCGATTCGAACGTCGCCAATCTGCACTTGCCGCTGAACAACGAAACGGAGTCTGACTGGACCAGTCCGCGTCGCGCCTTCTTCGATTACTTCGACGCGCGCATTAGCAACACGTCCCGAATCGAACAACGACTGCAGCGACTCCCGAACGTGCACTGCGGAAAACTGTGTATTGGGTGCAACTTTGAGTAAGGAAATAAACTCGACCTGAGCGGCAGGTACATTCTCAGTTCCCTCGAAGACAAGTTCAACGGCGGAAATCTGCCGCCCTTCGTAGTCTTCAATGCGCGCGTCTTTACTCGCACGCGCCACCGTCAGAAGAGAAAACCCGATTATGACCACAAGCAACAGTCTGTGCTTTTTATGCTTTTTCGCGGCCAATCCTAACGTACCCCTTGCTCAGAATCTCTTCCTGAAACGGATCTCAAATTGAAAGTTGTTCGTACGCGCGCTCAGTCTTCGGGTCGAAGCCTGCTCGTACTGCGCCGTGAACGAGAGCCGGTCGGAAACGCGATATTCGAGCGCCAAAATCTGATTCGGATCCGAAGTGACGTTGGTCGAGTACGTCACAGTCACTTCCTTGCTGATTCGTTTGCCGAGCGTCAATCGAGCAGCCGGAGTAGAGCCCGCCGTGCCTCCAATCACCGGATTGATCTCGAATCGCGTGAGACCAAAAAGCTTGCTCGTGGCTCGTTGTGCGGGGGCGTTAATGAGCGCATCAGTCAACAAACTCGTCGCAGCTCCAACTTCCGATTGCGAGAGAATCGACGAGCTCGTGTCGCCGGAAGAAAGCTGCCCAGTCGTGATCAGTGAAACTACATCCGCTTGCGGCAAAGCAGGCTCAGAACGCACTGACGCTGACGGCTGCGACATCGGACCTGTTAAGCCGACGAGTACGCGATAACCCCTGATCTGAGACTCACCTTGAATGTTGAGTATCGGATCCGCGTTGCGACTCGGCGGCAAATCGACGAGAGCGCGCGTGATGTCATAACGATCGTTGCGGAAGTTCAGTGTTCCACTTGTCGCCGTGATTCTTCCGGAAATTGTCGGATCGTTGACTGGACCATCCAACTGAAGCGAAACGGAGCCGACGAGATCCGCGAGATTGTTTCGCACGACGAGCGCGTTTCGCCCTTCAACTCGCAACCCAGCGAAGAGTGCTGATCGCGTCAGTTCAATCTCATTGCCTTCCTCGATCGATTCACGTCGCGTGTTGAGGAGATCGGCGAGTTCGATGTCCTGGGTGTATTCAGCGCGCCGCAAGTTAACAACGCCGCCGATCGACTGTTCGCGCGACGAGCCTCTGATTTCAACATCAGCGTCGAGTGTCGAACGAAAGTCGGGCGGGAACGGCACCGTGACGTCCTCGCCGTGCAGGTTGACCCGAAACGCAGACACCGTAAATCCTTCCAGCAACGCGCCACCCGTGGCTGAGACACGCCCGCCACCAATGGTTCCGTCCAGCGAATCGATCTGGGCCTGGTTGGCAGTGAATCTGAGCACCGCTTTGAGATTGGCAACGGTCCAACGATCGTTTCCAATCAACGCCGACACGGAAGCATTGTTCAGCGACGCGGTTCCGATCATGCGCGGGTCTTCGAAGGTTCCGTTGATGCGCACCGCAACTTCCGCGGAACCCGAAGAGAAGAAGTCAGGGGAAATTCCATTGAGTACGCGCAGGTTTAAATCGCCGTTGACGTTGAGATTCTGATGGCCGCCACTCGCAGTTGCCAACGTGCCGTCGAGCACGATGTTCGTTCCCTGACCCGTAAACCTAGTTTGATCGAATGTGATCTCGCTGGGCGTGAAGCGAACAACGAGTGGCGTCGTCGCATTGAGTTGCACGTCTTCTACGCGGAAGCTGAGTTCTGTGAAGTTCGCAGTGCCTGACAAACCGGCGAGTGAGAAGTTCTGATCTTCATCGAGCAGATTGCCCGTGGCTTTGATCGTTCCGTTGGCACGTCCCGTAACATGCACGGCACTTCCCGGCATCGCGATTTGAAACAGGTTCGTCAGATCCGCGTTGGTAATCGTCGTTTCGACATTGGCAGCGAGATTCGGACTCGCAAGGTTGACTTGTGCGGCGACGACTTGCGGTGGTCCAAGCACGCCGGTCGTGAACGTGATGTTGAGTTGCTGATTCTCTGTCCTGCCTGTGAGAGCGACGGTTCCGGCCGAACGGCCGTTGATCGTCACATCGCGTCCCTGGCCATCAAACGTGATCTGATAAGCCGACAAATCCTTGTCAGAAAGATTTCCAGTGACGTGTGCGCTGAAGTCTGCAACACCCGTGACCGGCGGGAACCCTCGTCTGTTTGCTAACGCAGCCAGGCGCGCCAAATTGATGCCCTCGGCCTTACCCTGGAAGTCGAATACCTGACTCTTCGTATTGAAATTGCCATTCGCGACGATGTGACCGGCAACGAGTTGCACGTCGATATTCTCAATGTTTACGTTTGGACCGATGAAAGTCGCTTTTGCGACCATACTCTGCAGCGGCTCACCGGCGAGTTTGCCTGGTCCAAATTGCAGATCGGCGCTGCCACTCATCGCGTTCGGAATTCCAGTCACGGCTATCTTGCCGGAAATGTCTGACTCCGTGTCTGTCGTCAACTGTTTATTCCCGGTGAAGTTTGAAAGTGCGAGCAACGTGCGCGCGCTGAAACGATCGAGTGTCGCATTCAGCGACGTGTTGTTGTCGCCGGTGCGTGGAGCGATCAACGAGAACTGAACACCACCGCCATCACGTTCCGCGAGGGCGCCGTCCGGAATCCGGATCTCCGCGTCGTTCATTGCGATCGACGCGGACAACGAACCGACTTCAGAGCCGTTAATGATGAGACTGCCGACTGAAAACTTTCCGTTCAGATTCGGCGAACTCAGTCGACCGCGGATGTTGCCGTTGAACGCAAGCTGGCCTGCGAGTTCGACTCCGTAGCTGGACATCTGTTTTTCAACTTCAGGCAACAGTCCGGAGTTAATCAAAATCGCTTGCAGTTCAGAGGCAGCCGAAGAATTAAGGTCGACCGTTAGATTGGAGTCGTTATCAAATGAGAATTGACCGGTCGCCGTCAGTTTCGACGCAGGTGTCTGGAGATTTACCTGTTGGATATCAAACGTGCCGCGATTGGCTCGCATCGCAACTTCACCGGTGATCGGAATCCGATCGTCACTCGTCTGACCCGCTTCGGCGGTTAGCTGAGTTGTCACTGTTCCCGATGCGAGTTTGAATTCTGTACCCGGAAACGTGAGATCAACTCGGCCCGTCGCACGCCCGGTTAGCGGAACCGCGCTTCCAGCCAGCGCAGTCAGCGGTCCCGCGATATCCATGTTGTTGAAGTCGGCAGTTACCTGCGACGTGCCGCCCTTCCCGATCGCTACGCGCGCGTTTCCGGTCGCACGTCCCTTGAAAACATCGGCGGTGAAGTTGTTGAACTGAACTTCGCGATTGGTTGCGACCACATTCGCGCGCGCCTGGCCGAGGTTCATCTGACCCATCACGCCGCCACCGATACTCAAATCCGCCGTGGCGCGATAACTGCCCGAAGGTTCAACAACAAACACCGGTTTCGCGAGCTTGACGTTTTCCGCCTGACCGTCTGCGAACTTCACCGTTCCCGCATCAATATCAGCCGTTGTGCCCTCGATACGTCTGTTCCGCACAGACAATCGAACACCTGCGATGTTGAGACTTCCGATTTCAGCACCGGCAGCACTCGTCGCTCCGACCTGCACGTCTTTGACAACAACACTCGTAACACCGCCGCGATCGGTTATATCGACGTTGTTCGCAGTGACGCCTTTGACCTGCGCGCCCGAAGCCGACACCGTTCCTGCTTTAACGTTCGCGACCGTCGCAGTAGTCACTTCGTTTTGTTTTCGCAGTCGTAAGTCTGACGCAGTGATGCCGTCGACTTTGGCGCCGGAAGCCGCGAGTCCATTCGCTGTGAATTGAGATGACGAAGCAGTCAACACGCCTTCGTTCATCTCAGCACGTGCATCGTGAAGGATCAGACCCGTAAGTGTCGTTCCATAACTCTTCTCAGCAACAGCGCGTAACTCGCCGACCCAGCGGAAGTTTGTTCCGGTCCCCATCACGTTGCCGGCGAGTTGCAGCGAGTTAATCTGAAAATCTCCGGCGTTCAAGAGATCTGCGACCGCCTTGCCGTTGAGCTCGTAGGTCTTGCCTGTAACCGATCCATTCGCAGTTACATTCAATCCCTGAAGGCGGATGTTGTCCGCCGCCAAAGCATCTGATTGGATTTGACCGTTGATCTTGAACTGATCGCCTTCGCCCGCGATCGTCCCGCTGAAGTTACCTGCGCCACGAAGCGCGGTGCCCGTCCGCAAAGTGTCTGAAAGCTGCGTGAGGTCAACAGTCGAGGTGACGTTCATCTGGTAACGAAGCGCGCGCCAATCATCCAGGACGCCACTCATCTTCGCTTCCGCAACGGGCGACTTCAGCACCAGCTCATCAATCTCTGCTCGCTCCTGATTGAAACGCCCCTGCAACTTGATATCGATGTAGTTGACGGGCCGGTTGTCATACGCAAAAGTTGAATTCGTGAGCGTAATGTTGACCGCGGTCATGCGCGTTCCGATGGGAACGTTCGGGTCGGGAGGCCGGATCATAACCTCCAGGTTTCGGCCTTCTCCTGAGATCTCATGGCGCACGTCACCGTAATGGACCACGCCATTTTTGATTTCGATCGTCGCAGCTGAATAAGCGAAGAGAATGTTTCTGTTTGGTTCCGGTGGAGGAATGTGAATGTTGCGGAAGTTCGAGCGTCCTTCGTTATCAAAATTGACCCAGAAATCGACACCCTCCATCTTGAGCTCTTCAAGATTGATATTGCGCTGCAGGTTTAGGGCATAGAGATCTTCAATCTTGATTGTCGCCAGCAGACGAGTGATCTTGCCGAGACGATCGTTTGTCACTGAGTCGTAGAGTTCCACGTCGTCCATCTCCACCGTGCGAGGTGGAAAGCTGGCGTGGAAGTCGCGAATTTCTGCGCGGATACCGTAGCTTGCGAAGGTTTGTTTGATCTGGTTCGCAACGTAACGGTCAACATAGCCGAGACGAAACAGGAAGAGGATCAGCAACAGAATCACAACCACACCGACGCCGATGATGCCGGTGGCGATAAATGCGTGACGCCGGGTGAAGCCACGCCAACCTTTCGTGGTGTTCGGCTGTTTTTCTACACTCATAACCTACAGTCGTCGCGCGACTCAGGGGAAAAAATGAATTCTAAGAGGGAGAGAACTTAAGTGCCGCTTAGAAGCACCAAAAGTCACAAAAAGATCACTTATGGCCTTTGGGCCTCCCGATAGCAAAACTCATTTAGATTCATCAGCAACACTCTGCTGGTCCTTCAGAGATGCTGGTTGGCCCAGCGGAACATTGCCGACCACTGAGAGCTCAAAACCTTCAAGAGCTGCTACCTTGGGGGGATGATTCGAAAGCAGTAATATTTTACGCAACCCGAGATCGTGGAGAATCTGCGCCCCCACGCCATAATCGCGATCGACACCGTAACCTGTTTCCAAACTTGCGTCTCGTTTAGTAATCCCTCTCTGCTGCATGACCTCGTACGTACGCAATTGGTTGACCAAATCCAGACTATGCTCCCGCTGGCGCAGGTATAGCACGACACCGCGCCTCTCTGCTGCGATCTTTTCGAGAGCAGTGTGGAGTTGAAAACCGGTGTCGTCGATCAAGGAACCAAACATGTCGCACGTCACGTTTTCAGTGTGAACACGGACCAGCACCGGATCGTCTGTCCTTACTTCGCCCATCACCATCGCGAGATGTACGTCGCCATTGATCACATTCTCATATGCGACCGCGCGAAAACGACCGTAGACCGTCGGCAGATCGGTTTCGACGACGCGACGGACCAACATCTCTTTGCAGATGCGATAACGGACCAGGTCCGCCACCGTGATCATTTTGAGATCATGCTGTGCGGCGAACTGCTCGAGTTGTGGCAGACGCGACATCGTCCCATCCTCGTTCATGATCTCGCAGATCACACCGGCAGGATACAAACCGGCAATGCGGGCCACGTCGACACTGGCTTCGGTTTGACCGGGACGAACGAGGACGCCGCCGTTCTTTGCGCGCAGGGGGAAGATGTGGCCGGGGCGGCACAAGTCCTGCGGTCGCGCAGCCTGATCGACGGCCACGAGGATCGTCGTAGCGCGGTCGGCGGCTGAGATTCCCGTGGTGATACCACGGCGGGCGTCGATGGAAACTGTGAAAGCTGTGCCGAGATAGGAGGTGTTGTCGGCGACCTGCGTGGTTAGGTGGAGCTCGTCACAGCGGTCTTCGGTAAGAGGCAGACAAATCAGGCCTCGGGCATGCCGGGCCATGAAGTTGATTATCTCAGGCGTGACCTTCTCGGCGGCGCAGACCAGATCACCCTCATTTTCGCGATCTTCGTCGTCAACGATGATGATCATCTTGCCGTCGCGGATATCAGCAACGGCGTCCTCAATAGTCGCAATAGGCACGGGCTCATGTTACCCGAAAGTAAATGGCCACGGAAAGTGTACAAAGCACCTCCTTGGAGTGCGGCGTCTAAGTCTTAAAGGCTAATAGTTTCTCAACGTATTTTCCGATGACGTCGACTTCGAGGTTGACGTCGTCACCGGGCTGCAGATGAGAGAGGTTTGTGACCTCCCGGGTCTTCGGAATGATTGCGATTTCGAAGTAGTCATCAGTGAGGGCAGCGATGGTTAAGCTGATTCCTTCGACAGCCACGGAGCCCTTGAAAACGAGGTACCGACCGATCTCTTTCGGATACGCAATTCGGACCGTCCATGACTCACCGTGATTCTTAACGGCAGCGAACTGTCCGCGTGCGTCGACGTGTCCCTGCACGATGTGACCGCCGAGTCGCGTCGCGGGTGTGACTGCGCGTTCGAGATTAACCGGCACGCCGGGTCGCAAACGACCGAGCGTCGAACGCTGGAGCGTTTCACGCGAGACGTCAGCGGCAAACGAATCGGGTTGAATGTCGAGTGCCGTCAGGCAGACGCCGTTTACGGAGATCGAGTCGCCGTGGTTCGTACCTTCAGTGACAACGTTCGCGGCAATTACGATGCGCGCGTTTTCACCACGCTCTTCAATGCTGCGCACGCTGCCGAGTTCTTCAATGATTCCGGTGAACATCCGACTTATCCGTGGCTAACTTTTTCCATTATCTCCTTGAACACTTCGTCAATACTCTTACCTGTGGAATCAACCACAATGGCGTCGTCAGCTGCTTTCAACGGCGAGTCAGCACGCGTTGAGTCGCGACGGTCGCGTTCAATCATGTCGGCAAGCGTCTCAGCCAACGTCGCAGAGGAACTCGCCGTCATCTGGTCTTCTTTGTAACGACGTTCAGCTCGTTCTTTGGCTGCGGCAGTCAGAAAGAATTTGAAATCAGCGTCGGGGAAGACAACGGTGCCGATGTCGCGTCCGTTCAGTACTGCGCCGCGTTTGCCCATCGCTCGTTGCCGTTTGACCATCGCGCGTCGCACGCCTGGAATCGTTGAGACGATTGACGACATTGCGGTCACGCTTTCAGTGCGAATTTGATCCGTTACGTCACGGCCGTTGAGCAAGACTTTCAGCGAATCCGGATCGCCTTCGAGATCGATATCGATCTCATTGGCTAAGCTTGTCACAGCCTCTTTATCGCTCGGGTCGATACTCGCGTCAATCGTAGCTAGGGCAACGGCCCGGTACATCGAACCAGTGTCGATATAGAGCAGCTTCAACTCGCGCGCTAACAAACGACCCAGCGTTGACTTGCCCGAGCCTGATGGACCGTCGATTGCGATGATCATTTGATGATTTGCGGCTCCAACTTGGACACAGTCAGTACCGCCCGCGGTAGCGGGTGGGTACGTCGTAGACCTGCTCGGATCCAAAGGCTGCGCATGCACCCACCCACTACCGCGGGCGGTACTGACTGTGCCCAAGTGCAACGCCCCGACCCTTCACACAAACGCTGCGAACACTTCGTTTGATAACAAAGCGCCCGTGCGGGTTAATCGGATCAAGTCGCCGTCAAGCTCCACCAGGCCGGCTTTGCAAAAGCGCTCGAGATCCTCAGCGTGCTCGTCGCGTAGATCCACGCCAAACGATTCCCTAAACACTCGCATATCAACACCCTGCATCAGCCGCATCCCCAAAAACACCGCCTCGGCACGCACATCACTCTGGCTTAGTTGCTGCTCCTCGACCACCGCCGGCTCCCCGCTCTCAACAACCACGACATACCTCAACACGTCGCGATGATTGGACCACCGTTGCGCTGCGCCATCGTACGAATGCGCCGAACAACCAAAACCGTAATATGCCTCGGCAGTCCAGTATTTGACGTTATGTCTGGAGTGAAAACCGGGCCGGCAAAGATTCGAGATCTCGTAATGTTCGTAACCAGCATCCGCAGACTGCTCGAGCATCCACTGGTACATCACACCCGCAAGGTCGTCATCGGGCTCTGGCTGAATGCCGCGTCGAATGTGTTCGGCGAGCGGCGTACCTGAATGGACCTCGAGCAAATAGAACGAGAGATGTTCAGGACCAAGCTGAAGTGCTTGCTTGATGTTTCTTTGCCAGCCGTCCAGCGTTTGTCCCGGTAGACCAGCGATCAGATCGAAGCTCACATTCTCGAATCCAACGCGACGAAGATCGGCAAATGTTTTCAATGTATCCGCAGTTGTGTGCGAGCGGCCGAGTTTTGCGAGCTCTGCGTCGTCGAAAGTCTGTGCACCAAAGCTCGCGCGATTGATGCCCAGACTGCGAAAGTCGCGCTGTTTCTCTTCGTTAACACTGCCCGGATTTATCTCTAACGTAACTTCTGACTTCGAATCGATCTTGAAGCAGTCGTGCACAGTCGCAAGTATCAACTCCAGTTGCGAAGGCGTGAGCAGCGAGGGTGTGCCGCCGCCAAAATAGATCGTGTCAACAGTGTCACCGACATATCGCGACGATCGAATGTCTGCAACAAGCGCGCGCACGTAACGTTCGGCGAGCTCGCCTTGATAGAGACCGGTAGCGAAGTCGCAATAAGAACAACGCGAACTACAAAACGGAATATGTAAGTAGAGACCTGCAGCAGTCATTTATGGCAGAGAATAATAGCATGCGTGTGTATGATTTCATTTCCTGGCGTATGTTTTGAAAACTCATCTTACAGCACCATTTACTCATAAATGCGATTTGCAACTGCAATCCCAATTGGCACGGAGGTTGATTAATCCACAGTGGATAAAAAACCATCGAACATAGGGGAGGAATAAATATCATGGCAGATGACAGAATGAAGAAGGACGATGTCCAGAGAAATATGGGCACTAAGGACGAACAGGACTTCGGCCGTCAATCACCTGGACGCAGCGGTCAGGCTGGTCAGCAAGGTGGCCAACATTCTGGTGGTGAACACGGTGGCCAGCAAGGTGGTCAGTTCGGTGGTGGCCAAAAGGGAGCGCGAAATATGGACGACGATGAGGAGTTCGGCACTGGTAAATCCGGCGGTGGACAGAATCGCGGCGGACAGAATCGCTAATTCATAAACACACTCTCTTCTTTTCTGCTTGGAGCACGGACGTACTGCGCCGTGCTCATTTTTTTATTCTTTGAAGACTGCCGTCACCGCTGATTGATTTGCTTGAAGTACGCGCTACTCGCTCAGCCGCCGCCATCACTCGCAACAGATTCTCACCCAGAATCTTCCTGATATCTCGTTCGCTGTAACCACGCTTGAGTAGTTCGTACGTGATGTTTGGCAACATCGAAACATCCTGCGCACCTTCGGGCATGTCGTTCGCGCCATCGAAATCAGCGCCGATGCCGACGTGATCGATGCCCGCGACCTTCACAATGTGATCGATATGATCGATCAACTTCGAGATCGGAAGCGGCGGTAACGGATTAGCGGCTTCGAGTTTGTCGCTCTCTTCCGCGCGCCGTTCCGGATCGTCTTTGTACTTCTCATCAATCGCATCCTGCTGTGCTTTGAGTCGTCGGTCACGCTCGGCGCTCTGCGGTGAGACTGTATCAGTGTCGACAAACACACTGTAGAAGTTGACCTGGACCACGCCGCCATTCTTCGCGATACGGCGCAGCAGATCGTCGGGAATGTTTCGTGGGACGTTGCTGAGTGCGCGTGCCGACGAGTGTGAAGCAATGATTGGTGCTTTCGATACGTCGAGCGCGTCGCTCATCGTGTCATCTGACACGTGTGAAACGTCGACAAGCATTCCGAGTCGATTCATCTCGCGCACAACTTCTTTACCGAAGTCGCTGAGACCGCCGTGTTTCTTCTCGCCGCGTCCGGCATCGGCCCAATTGTTTGTGTTGTTCCAGGTCAGTGTCATGTAACGGACGCCGAGACGGTGAAACTCACGCAACGTCGCGAGAGAGTCTTCAATTGCATGTCCGCCTTCAATTCCCATTAATGCGGCGATCTTTCCCTGCGCCTTGGCGCGCCGGATGTCGGCGACTGAAGTCGCGATCATGAGATCTCTCGGATGGCGTTCGACGGCGCGATAGACAGAATCGATCATGTCGAGAGTGCGTCGCGCGGAGCCGCCGTGTTCGACGTACCACGGTTTGACGTAAAGTGAAAAGAATTCCGCCGTCAACCCACCTTTCTTCATGCGCTCGATGCTGGTGCGATACGGAGTTGGAGGCGTTCCACTCAGATCGTAATCGTCGTTGGCCATTGGCGTTGTCACGTCGTTATGCGTGTCGATGACGATCGCGCGCCGGTGGATCTGCAGCGCCCGCTGCCAGAGTCGTTCATCCCTCGTTTGACCGACTGTGGGAACTACGGTTGACGTTAAAAACAGACAGAGTAAAACCAACACAGAAGATTTTGGGGTTCGCATGAGTTCACCTTTCGTCATGTCATATGAAGCGGTATCATCAGGAGTCATGTCAATCCTGATTGCTGAAGATAACATGGCCCAGCGCCATTACCTCCGCGAGATTCTCGAAAAGGAGTTTCCGTCACACGTTCCCGTTTTCGAAGCGAGCGACGGCGAAGAGACCGTGAAACTCGCTTTGGATCACCGACCGGACGTCTGCATCCTCGACATCCAGATGCCGAAACTCTCCGGCGTTAAGGCCGCACGCGCTATCTGGCGCGACTTCCCAACTGCGCGCATCATCTTCTGGACACAGTTCCCACACGAGATCTATATCAACGAGATTCGTAAGATCGTAAAATCTGTCGACCCGCCGCCGGCTTACGGCTTCATACATAAAAACAATCCGGAGTCGCGGTTTCTGCGTTTCGTCGCCGCCGTGCTTGAAGACGGCGCCGACATGATCGATCCAGCGTTCAAGGATTCGTTCAAGCGACCATTGTTGACTGAGTTTGAAGCCGAAGCTCTTTACTACCTCGCGCTCGGACTCTCGAACTGGGCCATCGCTCGCAAGTGTTCGTTGAGTTTGCGGGGGGTCGAAAGCCGGCTCGCCACGCTTTATGAAAAACTCTTCATTTCTGTCGCTGAAGGCACAGACCAGGAAGCGTACGAAAAACTCGCCTACAACATTCGCACGCGCGCGTTTTTTGAAGCACTCCGTCGCGGGCTGCTGAATAGCGACGAACTCGAGAAAGCCTCAAACGATCTCGAAGCCTGGCTCGAGAAAGATCAGAAGCGATTCAACGAAGAGCAAAAACGAGAACTCGCCTCGAAGAAGAGATGAGGCCACAAAAAGGCACAAACAGCACAAAAAGGATTTGCAAAGTCGCTTGTGCTATTTGTGCTTTGTTTTGGTTGAGTTTTGTTCTGGCGTCGCTTGATCGCTCTTCTGCACAAACAGAAGCGCAACCGAGCGCATCACCTTCTCCGTCGCCTTCACCATCTCCATCCCCATCGCCAACACCGATAACCGGTTTGCATCAATGGGGCGCGGTGACGCTGTTTCATGGCTTGCCTTCGGATCGGGTGCACGCGATTGCGCAGACGCCCGATGGAGCGATGTGGTTTGGCACCGAAACCGGTCTCGCCAAATTCGACGGACGCCGAACACAAACAGTCAACGATCCCGCATTGCCTGGGGGACGAATCCTCGCACTCCAAACAGATAAAGACGGCGCGCTTTGGATCGGCACTGAAGCAGGCGCGACTCGCTTCCACGAAGGCCAGTTCATCAAGGCAAACGACACTTCGGGTCAACCGATCACGGCCATCGCAACCGACCCTTCCGGCCCCGTGATCATGACTTCCGAACAAGGTCGCGTTTACGAGTGTCGGGCGCGCGTGGTGGTCTCAACAGTCAACAGCGGCATCACAGACAGCGAAAACAAGACCGTAAGTCGCACGGTTATCGACACTCGCGAGCTCTTGAATCAACCACTGGAAAGCAGCGATCGCGATCGACCTGGACCACTCCCAATTACGAGTATCAGCGCCGCGAACGGTCGCATCTTTATCGGCACGCTCAGCCGTGGCGTACTCGAGATCGCAAACGGTGTTGCTAAAGAAAGCCAGATGAAACCGCCGGCTTTCTTTGTCAACGCTTTGGAACGCGATCGGGACGGCAATCTCTGGGTCGGCGCGCGCGCGAAAAAGGAAGAGCCGGGTGCGCTCTCCGGTGACGAACTTTCTGGTTTGAAACGTCGTGAAGAAGCCGCAACCGGACCAGTGATGGCCTTGAGGCGAATCGACGACGAGATGTGGGTTGGCACGGACGGTCGCGGCGTCTTTCGGATCTCTAAGACTAAAGTGCAGCGCTTCACCTTCGACGGAACTGCCGGTGGACTGCGCTCGGATCACGTCTACGCGATCTTCTCCGATCGCGAAGGTGTTATCTGGTTTGGAACCGATCGGGGTGTCTGTCGATACGATCCGCACGCACCGCGCGTCGAAAGTATCGGCGACAACTCCGACACAGACTTCGTCAGATCACTCTTTCAATCGAGTAGCGGCCGCAGTGTTGCCGGAACGAATCGCGGGCTCTTTGTCTACGACGACGAAACGGCGACGTGGAACCCTGTCCCCGCTCTCGGTCGCAACATCATCTATGCGGTCGCCGAGGATAAATCGCAGCGACTCCTGGTTGCCGCAGCGAGTGGTTTCTACGCCGGACCAAGATCATCGGGCCGTCTGGAAGAACAGACATTCGCGCGCGTTGAGGCGGGCTCAGGAGCTCCGGATACGACCGGCAGTGTGCGCGCGATTATTCAGTTTCGCGGTGCGACGTATTTCGCGATCTTTGGTCGCGGCATTGATCGCATGGACGGCGGACGCAGCAGTCTTACGTGGTCCAATGCCCCCGCGACCGCTCGTGAAGTTCTCAGCCTGCTGGCCGATGGCGATGAACGAATCCTGATTGGAACCAACAAAGACGGCGTGTTCGTCTCGGATGGAAAAACGATTCGCGCAGAACCCGCGTTTGCGCCGATGAAAACGAGCCCTGTCAGATCGATGGCGCGGACGCCGGACGGCTCACTCTGGTTTGGAACCGCTTCAGGAATTTTTCTTTGCAGGCCGGGCACAGCGTGCAGTCTCACTGTTCCCAACGTGGACGCACGCTATCTCTTCGCGATCCAGTCAGAGAAGACAAATGAACTCTGGTGCGGCACACGCGGCAATGGCTTGTTGCGAGTCTTGCTCGATCCGGTTGTTGGTCCAGTCATCTCGGAACTCGATTCGGAACAGGGCTTGCCGTCACAAAACGTTTTTGCCGTTCAGCCACTGCGCAAAGCTGACGGCAGCGACGTCGTCTTAATCGGCACGAATCGCGGCGTCGCGCGTTATGAACCGGGACGTTTGGAGCCCTCGTTATCGGCCACGCGAATCTTGAGTAAACGCGTGCATGCGCCGTCGGAGTTGCAGGCGGGTCTGAATCTGGAGTATCCGCAGAACAGTTTGTTGCTCGAGGTGACGGCAATCAGCAGTCGCACCTTTCCCGAGCAGTTTCAGTATGCGTTCACACTCGTCGATGGCAAGGGGCAGTCGATAAGGCAGAAACTTTCGCGTGAATCGCAGTTCACGATGGAAGGTTTGAAACCCGGCACATACACCGTCACAGCGCGCGCTTTCACAAAAGACCTCACGGCATCGGCGCCGCTGAGTTTTTCTTTCACCGTGGCCAAAGCTCCTTTTCCCTGGACGTCGACGGCGCTCGCAATTCTTTTGGCGCTCGCGTTGCTGGCTCTCTTGTGGGCCATCCTGGAACGACGCCGAATCGTGGCCACCAGCGCGGCACTTGTCGGTGCGAATCGCGAACTCGCTGACGCGCGTCTGAATCTCGCCAACGAAGCCGAACGTGAGCGACGCAGAATCTCTCGCGACCTGCACGACCAAACTCTCGCCGACCTTCGACATCTCGCACTCCTGACCGATCAGATCAAAGCGAATGGGGACTCAACCGGAAACACTCCAACTGTCGCGCTGAGAAGCGAGATCGAAACGATTTCGCAGGAAGTGCGGCGTATTTGTGAAGATCTCAGTCCGTCTGTTCTTCAAAACGTGGGCTTCGCCGCGGCGCTCGAGTTTGCTCTCTCGCATGCCGTTCAGGACGCGCCCGCCGAGAAGCGCTTCGTCTACGAGTTTCATTGCGACGATGCAATTGAGGAACGAAGCGAGCTGTCGCCAAGTGTTCAGATGCAAATCTATCGCGTCGTGCAGGAAGCAGTGAACAATATCTGGCGCCACGCTGAGGCGACGGAAGTGAAGATGTTTGTGAAGAGTTCTGAGGAAGGTGATTTTTCGTTGCGTATCGAAGACAATGGACGCCCGTTCAAATCGCAGCACACAAATTCCGAGGGTCGAGGACTCGCAAACATGCGCGCGCGTGCAGGCATGATCGATGCGCGTATCTCCTGGGAGCCACGCGAATCCGGCGGCACTATTTTTACTTTGACGAAAGCGGCCACTGCCAATGCGCGAACTTCTTAACATCGCTCCGGATGTGACAAACGCACTTCGCGAGCAACGTGCAGTGGTTGCGCTCGAGTCGACTGTGATCGCGCATGGCTTGCCGCGCCCGCAGAATATGGAAACAGCCCAGCGACTTGAGACAGTGGTTCGAAACGAGGGCGGTGTGCCGGCGACGATAGCCATTCTAGACGGCAAGTTATTTGTCGGGCTCAGCGACTATCACCTTCAATTACTCGCTGACGGCAACGACATCAAAAAAATCAGCACGCGAGATATCTCAGTCGCTGTCGCACAAGGTTGGAACGGAGCCACGACAGTCGCCTCCACGATCTGGATCGCCAATCGCGCTGGTATAAAAGTCTTCGCAACGGGCGGCATCGGCGGAGTTCATCGCGGTTCGCTGCCTGACGTCTCCGCAGATCTTCCTGAGCTCGCGCGCACACCAATCATTGTTGTCTGCTCCGGCGCCAAAATCGTTCTCGACTTGCCTGCCACGCGGCAGTGGCTCGAAACACACGGCGTTACGGTAGTCGGCTATCAATGTGATGAACTTCCGGCTTTTTACTCGCGAAGAAGTGGACTCGCGATTGATGTGCGGGCCGAGTCGCCGGTGGACGTCACGGGGATCTTCCATGCGCAACAAGCACTCGGACTGGAATCAGCACTCCTTGTGGTCGTCCCGATTCCCGCCGAATTTGAAGTTCCGGCAGAGGAGCTCCAACAGGTCTTAAATACAGCTTTGGAAGACGCAGAACGGAAAGGAATCACTGGTGCAGCGTTGACTCCGTTTTTACTGAGCCAAATGGCTGAACGCAGCGGCGGCGCAACGTTGCGAGCGAACATCGCACTGCTCGAGAACAATGCGCGCGTGGCGGCCGCGATTGCGAGAGCAGTCGGTTAGTTGTTACTCTTTCGAACGCACCCCCACAGACTAAAATGCTTCGAGGAGGAATCCCATGGCGGACGAGAATAAGTGTAAGAATCCACCCTGTACATGCCCACCGCAACCCGGTGGTAAATACTGTAGTGCTTCATGCGAGGGCACAGGCGATACAATCGAGCTCGATTGCGACTGCGGCCATGAAGCGTGCGGCGGCAATTTTTAGAACACCGATTACGCAGATTAGACAGATTAGAAGAATTAATCTGTGTAATCTGTGGATAGTTTGAGGAACTGGGCTGCGAGCTTGGGCCCGGTTCCTTCATCCTCATGCCTGAAGAAGACGAAAGTATTTTTCCACTCCTGCGCCTGCACCCACTTGATCCACTTCTTGAGTTCTGACTTCGAATACTTCATTCGCCGCAAACGCAAATAACCCCAGTCGGCAGTCTTCTCCATGTAAACCGTTGGCAGGTCTTCAGTATCTGAAACAACTAGCACGCGATTCTCGTTGCGCAACAACTCCAGAACATCGTCGTCAAACCACGTCGGATTGCGAAAGTCGAAAGCGGCCGGCGTGTCGCGCGGCAGTTGTTTCAGAAAAGTTTTCAGACGCTCGAGATCCTTCTTCATGTCTGAGGGCAGACGAAAGATAACGGCGCCCAGGCGGTCGTCAAGTGCCGCGATTGTTTCAAGCATCAAGCGTGTTGGATAAGCGGCATCTTTGAGTCGTCTGAAGTGAGTGATGCCCTGTGAAGCTTTGACTGAGAAGCGGAAATTCTCGGGCACCTGCGACTTCCAGCTTTCAATCATGTTCGGTTTCGGCGTTCGGTAAAAAGTATTGTTCAGCTCGACTGCCGGGAGCTGCTGCGAGTAATAAGTGAGCATGTCTTTAGCCGAAAGATTCTCCGGATAAAAACTTCCCTTCCATTCCTTATAACTGTAGCCGCTAGTGCCGACGTAAAGACTCATAAAATAATTTCAGATCTGAGAATACAGTATTTGTGCCTTCTGTGCTTTTTTGTGGCTAAGAAGTATGGTACACAGGCACACATGTCGACCGTTACGAATATCGAATCAGTACTTCACGAGGAGAGACTATTTCCACCGCCTGAGACTTTTTCTGAGCTGGCACACATCAAGTCGATGCACGAGCTCGAAGCGCTACGCGCCGAGGCCGCGTCTGACCCCGAGGCGTTCTGGGCGCGGATGGCTGAAGAACTTCACTGGTTCAAATCGTGGGATACGGTGCTGAAGTGGGACCCGCCTCACGCAGAATGGTTTGTCGGCGGCAAGATCAACATCTCCTACAACTGTCTCGATCGACATCTGCGAACATGGCGACGCAACAAAGCGGCACTCATTTGGGAAGGTGAGCCCGGTGAAACTCGCACGTTTACTTATCAACAACTGCACACGGAAGTCTGCAAGTTTGCAAACGTACTCAAGCACGCGGGCATTCAACGTGGAGATCGTGTTGCGCTTTACATGCCGCTTATTCCGGAGTTGGCAATCGCGATGCTCGCGTGCGCACGCATTGGCGCCACACATTCCGTCGTCTTTGGCGGATTCTCCAGCACTGCACTGATCGATCGCATCAACGATGCCAGTTGCAAACTCGTCGTCACAGCAGACGGCGGTTGGCGACGCGGAAACGAAGTCAAACTCAAAACAGCAGTCGACGAAGCATTGAAGTCAACGCCGACGGTTAACGCGTGTATCGTGGTCCAACGCACCTGCTCACCTCAACAAATGGAACCAGGACGCGATTTCTGGTGGCACGAACTGATGGAAACTGTCGATGCCGAGTGTCCGGCGGAAGAGTTGGACAGTGAGCATCCGCTTTACATTCTGTACACGTCAGGCACGACCGGAAAGCCGAAAGGCATTCTGCACACAACCGCGGGTTACCTGCTGCAAGCTCATCTCACCACCAAATGGGTCTTCGATATCAAAGACGAAGACCTTTACTGGTGCACTGCAGATATCGGTTGGGTGACAGGTCACAGCTACGTTGTTTATGGTCCACTCTCGAATGGCGCGTCTGTTTTGATGTACGAGGGAGCGCCAAACTTCCCTGAGCCCGATCGCTTCTGGTCCATGATCGAACGTCATCGAGTAAATGTCTTCTACACTGCTCCGACTGCGATTCGCGCGTTCATCAAATGGGGCGAACATTGGCCTCAGAAGCACGACCTGACGAGCCTGCGATTACTCGGCACGGTCGGTGAACCGATCAATCCTGAGGCGTGGATGTGGTATCGAGAAATAATCGGGAAGAACCGGTGTCCGATTGTCGACACGTGGTGGCAAACTGAAACCGGCGCGATCATGATCACACCGATCCCCGGAGCAACTTCGACCAAGCCCGGTTCCGCCACGAAACCGTTTCCGGGAATCGATGCCGACATCATGACGCGTGACGGCAAGCCTGTCGGCGGCAATACCGGCGGCTATCTCGTTATCAAGCGTCCCTGGCCGTCGATGCTCCGGACAATCTGGGGCGACGATGAACGCTACCGGCAGCAGTATTGGTCGCAGATTGAAGGAATTTACTTTGCCGGCGATGGGGCAAGGCGAGACAATGACGGCTATTTCTGGATAATGGGCCGGATCGATGATGTTATTAATGTAAGCGGGCATAGACTTGGAACTGCAGAGATCGAGAGCGCACTCGTGTCGCATGGCGCTGTCGCCGAGGCCGCAGTGGTCGCGCGTCCGGACGACATCAAGGGCTCGTCGATCGTGGCGTTTGTAACATTGGAGGGGTCACACAATCCGTCGGACGAACTGAACCAGGAGTTGCGAGCGCACGTGGCGAAAGAGATCGGCGCCCTCGCGCGACCTGACGACATTCGCTTCACCGATGCGCTGCCGAAGACGCGCTCGGGTAAGATCATGCGGCGGCTTCTACGTGAAATTGCGACAAGCGGATCGGTTGCGGGAGACGTAACCACGCTCGAAGATTTTTCTGTGTTAGAGAAATTGAGAGCCGAAGAAGAATAGTATCAGAGGTATTTCACGCAAAGGCGCAAAGGAGGACGCAAAGGCACAAAGAATTACTTAAATCTTCTTTGCGCCTTTGCGTCCTCCTTCGCGGCTTTGCGTGAAACTGCTTCTCCCAATCGTTTGAAAGGAGGGCGCGCACATGCCCCGTCAAATGGAAACAGAGAGTCGCTCTGGACCACGTTATCTCGCCAGCCTCGAGGTCAAAGCCGAGTGGGACGTGCCTGACGGCACGCATATCGTCGCCGAAGGCACAACGGAGAATGTCGGTCCCGAGGGGACGCTCGTTCATCTGCCGCGACAATTGCCTGACGTCGGCAGCACGGTGCGTCTCGAAGTGCTCGGTGAATCCGGCGAGAAGCTCCAGGTGATCGCGGAGGTGCTTCGCATCGAACGACATCCCGGTCATCCACTCGCTGCGCTTCAGCTACTCGGCGAAACTGACGAGTGGCGCGGCCTCGTTTGGGAACCCGCAGCTCCGCGTATAACTCCGCCTCCGCCGCCTGAAATTGAAGGCGAAGAAGAGGAACCCGAAGACGAAAGCGATGTAGCTCACTGAGGACAGTTGAAGATGACAAATCCGGACGATAGTTCGTTCCCTTCTCACGATCGCAGACGCTATCCGCGATACTACGTCACTTCCCGATTGACTCTTGCCATCGAAGACGAGAGTCTGAATGAGTCGATCGGCATCGGTGAACCGCAGGACATCAGTCTGGGCGGCCTGCGAGTGACGAACCTTCCCTCATGTCCTAACGTTAAGATAGGTGATCAACTGGGAATGTTGTTGCTTGATGGTGATGATGCATTGTCACTGGCAGGTGCGGTAGTTCATCATTCAACATCCGATAGTTTCGGAGTTGAGTTTCGCGAACTCAGCATGCAGGATCAAAGAGCGGTGGGCGACTTAATCGGACGATTGCACGCGCGACTATAGATTCAGTGAATCGACAAGTAACCAAAGATACTGCCGCGACGGCGGCCAAGGCAGCGGTGGAGGCTTATGGACCATCGACGCGGGTTGTGCTGCGAGTCATCTTTGTTGTGCTGTTCGTGATTGCGGTGCTTTGGATAATTGCCAAAATCACCGGAATCATCCTGCTGCTGGTCCTGTCGATCTTCTTTGCGTATCTCGTCTCGCCTCTCGTCGAATTCCTGCGGCGACCAAGAACTGTTGGGCAACGGACGATTGCGATTCCCAAAGCCGCTGCGATTGCCCTCGCGTATGTGATCATCCTGGTGGCAATCGTGTTTGCGATCCTTGTGGTCCTGCCAAGTCTCAGCGTTCAGTTTCCCGGGTTTGTGGATCAGGCGAAGTCGTACTGGAGTTCCCTGGCACAAAGAACACAACAGATCATTGAATACTCTCGTTTGAACCGTCTTCCTGGTCCGGTTGTTAATGAAGTGAATAAGGCGGTACCGCTGGTGGTAGAGAAAATAGGCTCGACCGTCACCGAATTCGCGACTGCAGCGGTGGGCTATGTTGTCTATCTTCCGTGGTTGGTATTAATTCCCATTCTTGGGTTCTTCCTTTTGAAAGATGCCGAGAGCTTTCGTCGTTCAGCATTGCTGATGCTTCCGCGGGGACGTTGGCGCTGGCGTGGTGACGAGTTCTTCCAGGACATCAACAGCACTCTCGCCGCCTACATTCGAGCACAATTAACAGCTTGTTTATTAATTGGTGTAATTTGCGCCCTCGGTTTCACTGTGCTGGGCTTGCCAGGCAGTCTGGTCATGGGAGTCCTGGCGGGTTGCTTCGAGTTCATTCCGCTTGTTGGACCAGTTACTATCGCGATTCTCGCCGCTCTGCTCGCGATGTTTCATGCTGGTCCATTCAATGCTTTCCTCGTGCTACTGTTTCTCGGTGTGTTGCGAATTGCTCAGGACTACGCGATCTATCCACGACTCATTGGTCAGGGTATTCATCTTCATCCGCTCGCGGTGATCTTTGCGATCCTCGCGGGTGAAAAGCTGGCTGGAGTGGCGGGAATTTTTCTGGCGATTCCAGTCGTTGCGATTTTGACGGTCAGTTATCGACACTGGATGGAGCACCGAGGCAGTGAGGGAATCGCGGATCTACTTGAACCGACCGGTCCTGCCGATCCGGTTAAAGTCTCCGAACTCGCAGCCCAAAACGCTGAACAGCTAAACGCTGATTCGACGCCTGAACAGATGTCGCGGGCGCGCCCCGATTTGAATACGGGTGAGTTGAAGATGCCGGAAGGTTAATCCACAGATTACACAGATTTTTTTACTGAATCTGTGTAATCTGTGGATGCCTTTTCCATCAAACTCACAAACCGTCGAAAGTGATGTTCTGCGTCGTGTGGTCCAGGTGCGGCTTCGGGATGATATTGCACTGAGATCACAGGCAAGGTGCGATGACGCATTCCTTCCACGCATTGATCGTTGAGATTGATGTGCGTGACCTCGACTTCCGCCGGCAAACTCTCCGCACTGACTGCAAAGCCGTGATTGTGCGAAGTAATCTCAACGTTCGAATGCGACAATTCTTTCACCGGCTGATTTCCGCCACGATGTCCAAAGACGAGCTTGAACGTGCTTGCTCCGAACGCGCGTCCAAGCAACTGGTGTCCAAAACAGATCCCAAACGTCGGGACGTTCGCTTTCAGCAGTTCGCGAATCTCGGCGACTTCCTTGTTCATTGAAGCGGGATCGCCTGGTCCATTGGAAAGGAAAATACCGTCGGGCTTGAGCGCGAGGGCATCGGACGCTGAAGTTGACGCGGGCACGACTGTTGTTCGCACGCCGAGTTGTGCGAGTTCGCGAAGAGAGTTTCGCTTAACGCCGAAGTCATAGCAGACGACGTGAAAGCGTTCTTCACCGTCGGCGGGAAAGTCGTAAGGCTCGCTTGTGGTGACGACGCTTGCGAGTTCGCGATTTTCCATCGGAGGTGATTGCCGTGCTTTTTCGACCAAACTCTTTTCGTCCAGGTCGATGGTGGAGAGACACGAACGCATCGCGCCCTTGTCGCGAATGTGACGGACTAGCGCGCGCGTGTCGATACCTTCGATAGCGACGATGTTCCAGCGCTTCAGATAATCATCGAGAGACTCTTCCGCGCGCCAGTTGGACTTGATACGGCTCGCCTCGCGCACGACAAAGCCTTCGACCCACGGTCGAGATGATTCAGCGTCCGCTTCGTTCACGCCGTAATTCCCGATCAGCGGATAAGTCATGCAGACGATCTGACCGGCGTACGATGGATCGGTAAGCACCTCCTGATAACCCGTCATCGAGGTGTTGAAAACGATTTCGCCGCACACTTCGCCTTCGGCCGCCCACGACCGACCACGAAACGTACGACCATCTTCAAGAGCTAAAAGGGCTGCTTTGCGCATGTTTGTTTTTTGAACTTTGTTCTTAGTGCTTTGTACTTTGTCGGCCTCAAGATGCAAAGTACAAAGCACAAAGTACAAAGATCCAAGAACTACTGGCTGCTCTTAATAAACTGCTGCGCTTCATTCAACCAACGCTTGCTGGCGCGATATTTATACGCCGGCGCGGTCTTCACTGCTTCAATACACGCCTGCATCAAGCTCGTCGCTTCACGCTTGTGACCAAGCCCTGCATGCGCGCGACCCATCAGATACAACCCCTCCGGATCCGACGGCCGGTGCTCGAGAAACTGATCCAGCGCAGTGCGCGCATCTTCAAACTGTCCCGCCGCGATATACGTCGCCGCCACTTCCCGCCAAACCTCGTGCTGCGAGTGTGCCGAATTCCGCGTCACCACTTGTTCGAAGTTTTGAATCGCGTCGCCGTATCGCTTCTGGTGACGCGCAATTCGTCCTAACTGATAACTCGCGTCGACCTCCTCTGGATCGATCTGTAACGCCCGTTCAAAACGTTCACGCGCTTGGTCCAACTCACCGCGGCTCTGATGAATCAACCCGAGATTGTAATGCGCCGACGCGTCCGCCGGATTCAACGTCGCTGACTCGAGATTCTGCTTGAACGCTGCCCTCGCTCGATGGCTGCCGATGATGTCGCTGAAATAACCACGCACCAGGATAAACAGTAGAAACAGTAGAAACGGCGACCTCGGAAGTCCCGAAAGCAAAGCCTCGATGATTGGTCCGACAACAACCGACGCAAAAACAGCAATCACCGTCACGCTAAACGCGCGAATGAATGACATCCTGAACGCGTCTTTAACGCCGAGCACAATACCGGCGCCAAAGATCACGAGCCGCGGCATCAGGAAGAGTTGCATCGCCAACAAAGCGGGATTGCTGAACAACTGATCCGCAGCAGCCTGGAACTGCGGATCGGCCGGCAGCATCGCACGAGTCTGATCCTGGTGCTGAATCATGCTCGCAACCTGCAGGTCCTGCGCTCCTGAATAATGCAGTATTACGGCAAGCAGAATCGTGAAGATGTTTGCGGCGGTGAGCACATAAAACATCGTCGCTGCCACGGGCGCATACTCCTGCGTGATCACGACGCGGAAGCTCCCACGCCGCTCAAACATGTTCGCAATCAAAGTGAGAATAGGGACGAGGACGACCGCGACTAGAACTACAAACTTCGCGGCTTCGAAGAGTTCCGGATAGATTCCACCGCCCGATCCAATCGTCGGAATTCCGGCAAACTTTTTCGTTATTACGTTGTAAGCAAGTTGTCCCAGGAGGGCGATCACTGCTACCGGTGCGAGTGAACCGCGGTCGCGCATTCCCCGCATACCACGCACCGGTGCATAAAAGATCATCAGCAGGAAACGCAGCCAATCAATCATAAGAGCATCAAGGCTGTGGAGAACCGCCGCCCGGAATCGACGGTTGCGGCGTTAATTCATCCGATGGGTCACCCTGATCTTCGGCAGGACGGTAACCGGGTGATAGCGGGCCTGGCGCCGGGTTGATGTTCTCGTGATGTATCACACTCGCGGCCGCCAGTGGCCAGTAGCGAAACAAAGCTTTCCCGTAAATATATTTTTTCGGCACGAGGCCCCAAATTCTCGAATCGCTCGAGTTGTCGCGATTGTCACCCATGACGAAGTAATAGTTAGCCCTCACGACCGTCTGCGCCTGGCTCCGGTGTGAGAGATTCAAACGCGGGTCGAGATAGTTCTCCTCGATATCACGACCATTTACTCGCACAATTCCCTCATGCACTTCAATAACATCGCCCGGGAGACCGATGACGCGCTTGATATAACTCTTTGACGGATCGTCCGGAAACCAGAACACCACGATGTCGCCGCGCTCGATCTTGGGCGCCCAGCGATACTCGTCGTAATAGATCAACTTATTGACAAAAATGCGTTCGCCGTCGTGCAAACGAGGCAACATCGACGTGCCTTCCACTTTAACCGGCTGCACGATAAAGACTACGACGAGCGCCGCAATCATGAGTGCGAAGATCAGATCGCGAAGTAGCAAACGCGCTTCCGACCACAGATCGTTCCGCGAGTCGTCTTCAGGCTTGTGTTCCTGAATATCTTTGTCGTCATCGACGTGAACGCCGCCGAACGGTGGTGGTCTGCGCTTTCGAATTCCAAACATAATTCAACCACTTTCCTAACGGTTTGGACTTTCCAGCACATTGGGATCCTAAGCTTAGAATTCCACGTGGACAAGTTGTCGC